>Ga0209692_10000287_pt1 | contig 149373 bp, 140 predicted proteins | sample tdDd472_FD_187129 | JGI IMG/M metagenome (GOLD analysis project Ga0209692, IMG submission 187129) | Marine sediment microbial communities from the Atlantic coast under amendment with organic carbon and nitrate - tdDd47.2 (SPAdes)... | ecosystem: Environmental > Aquatic > Marine > Coastal >... | reverse complement strand
TTCAACCCTTTATTTTTTTTCTTTGAAATGCAATTCTAACCACTGGTTTTAATAGCTCTTTTTTGTTATTTTGGATTTGACGCTAATATTCGAGATCAGGATGTCTGATGTTCAAAAAGCATGTCATATAAATAATCACTGAGTGGTAATTCAAAAGTGAGGTGGTTTTTCGGGTCCACGATCTCATACATTTTTTCATCGAAATCAACGTGCTCCCATTTCAGAGTTAATAGTTCTTCTTTCCTTAATCCCGTCAGTAAGGCCATTTGCAAAAATAAACAAACCCTGTGGTCGATGTTCTCCATGTATTCAGGGGCGTTTTGAATAGTTAAAACACCTTCAAACCAAGGTTTTAATTCTTTTTGCTTTAAACGGGTATTTTTCCGGGCTACGTTATTCCACTGACGTTTGTGATTAATGATAGTTACCGGATTGGAGGTGAAAATCTTTTCTTCGTTGTCTGATTTGTATTCGTTTATGGCGTAGTTGAAGAGGGCTTTCAAAAACCTCATGGCATAATCAGCTTGAGCTAAGCTTCTCTTCGAGATTAATTTATGACGTTCTGAAACCATAGTCTCGGTTATTCGACCAATCGGCTTATTTTGCCAATCCTCTAAATAACAGCTCATGATTTGGTTATACCCTACCAAAGTTTTAGGAGTTAATTTTCGATCTCTTTTATAGTCGTCGAAAACTTCGACTAAGGTGATGAGTTTCTTTTTATCGCTCCGCGCCTTGATATTGGGATTAATTTTTTGGGCAATCTTATTTAACTCTTCGTGAGCCAGCTTTCTGGCCTGCTCAACGGTCATATCCGGAAAAGCCCCTAAAGTTACATTTACCGGGGAAGCCTGCCCTTTTATCTTTTTATAGACACGAAAGGATTTTTTGCCACTGGGGAGTGCATCTAAAACTAATCCGGCCACTTTGAGGTCGTAAAACCGGGTTCTAGATTTAGGGAGAGGAATAGTCGCAAGCTTATTTTTAGAGAAATTAAATTTGTTTTTTTGGGTCACAAGTAATCTCCTGGTGCTACCATGGTGCTACTTATTGTATCAAAAACGGGTAAGTTTAATCAATGAAGAAAAATACCAAAAATGAACAAGTTATTGTTATATAAGGGATAATAAAGCTTGATAAAGGTGGGTAAATGTAAGACCTTTTCGACTCATAATCGGCAGGTCGAGTGTTCGAGTCACTCCAGGCCCACCATTACACTTTTAGACATGTCAAAACCCTCCAAAGCCTTGAACGGTAAGGCTATTGGGGGTGTTCTAAGTCCTGTATTTTTCAAGTATTCCAATTTCTTAGTAAACACCAGTTTTAGCACCATTCTTTTATCTTCAAATCGCTCAGAAGCCCATATTTTATGCGGATTTGAAACAAGTTCTAAAACGATAATGGTTTTTGGCTTTTCAGAATAAAATCTGAGTATTTTGTAGAGACTATTGGAAAAGTCCATAAAATAACCATAATTGCATATAAAAGGCTATTTGGGGGAAGTGCCTGTAAATGTGTTAATTAATTGATGGACTAAATTGCCCACTGGATTAAATTTATTTAGATTATTTTTGCGGGGATGTGGAAATTGAATACGTTTATACCACCGGAAGATCCTTTTAATTCGGTATATTGAGAATGTTGTTGCAATATTACAAGAACTGTTGGAGCAGCACCTGGATTAAATTGGATCGTGTAATGATCCCAATGGCATGCCGTTGTTCGTTAATGACAATAAGGCGTTTGATTTGATGTGATTTCATTTGATGAATCACATCCCAAAGGGTTTGTTCGGGTAGAATAGTAATCACTTTAGCACTCATAATATCCGCCACATACAGTGGTTTGTCGGGAGAGTGAACGCTTTGTTGGAAAAAAGAATCTAATGTATCCCACAGACTGCGGGTTGGTTGATGGCAGGGAATACCAATGGCTGTTAAAAAGTCTGCTTCGGTGACAATGCCGACCAATTGCTGGTTATCATCAATGACCGGCAATCCACTGATTCGGTATTCCAGCAAAATTTGCGCGGCATCGCGTATCGAGGTTTTGGGGTTAACCATTTCAAGGTTGGTGGTTGCAATATCAAGCACCGAAAGCTGCTCAAGTCGTCTCAACTGTGCATGTTTTTGGGCCAATTCATGAATGTGTATCAAATCGTCAAGTGATACATCGATATAGGTCTCCATATCGGCCACGGCTTTTTTAAAGTCTTCTTGATGCAACGACTGATTCGATATTGGAGTCATGTTGGCTCCTTAATAACTTGGGAATCGTCAATTTCGGTTAAATGTGATGGAACAGCATAAAATGGGGTGTTTTTTCGCCAGTCATTGACAAACCTTGCATGCTGAACATTATCATGAATTTTATAATAGTTGTTGTCCCATGACTTAGTAGCCAGTGGCTTTAACGCTGGGTTCGAAGGTAAGGACTGGGAACGGTTGAGTATCAATGGATAGCGCCGCCAGGGAAAGGCATAGTTGAATATTATCGCCATGCCTAAAAGGATTAGGATATTACTTAATACCGGGGTTAACAGATATTGATAGTCGAACGAATGCAGTCCTGTCTGGCTTAAAACAATGGTTAAGGCTGTTGCCCCGCCTGGAGGGTGAATGCAGCGAAAACTGTACATGGCAACAATCGATAAACCCACTGCGCTGGCAGCTGCGATATATGAATTGGAAAACACGCTTAAACACAGCATACCGATAACGGCAGACACCAGATGCCCACAGCTAATAGACCAAGGTTGTGATAAGGGGCCGTGTGGAACGGCAAATAATAATACTGCTGAAGCCCCCATTGACGCCACAATCATTGGTGATTGCCCGACGTCAACAAAAACGGATGTAAAAAGCAAAATTGACAGTATTCCGATAAATCCACCCAGCCCGGAAATCACTTTTTCGCGGTGTTGTTTCATGTATTTGCTCAGCATCGTTATAAGTTGTGTTGTATAAATCAATCCAAGATTATTTTTAACCGGTACTCCATCCCCTGGGACGTTTCATTCCTGCTATTTTGCATGCCTGTTTCACATAGCCGTAGGGGAATAAAGCAAACAACTTGCGTTTTGCTTCTCGTTTATTATATCCCTGGGATTCTGACAAATGCTGGATGACATGTCGCACATCTGGGGCCACCTGAAACTCTTGCCAGTAGTCTCGCATGTATCGGATTATCGGTAAATAGTCTTCATTTATAACTAATCCTTCTTCTTTGGCCAACTCGTTGGCCACGGTCTCATCCCAATCTTCAGGGTGAATCAAATATCCTTCATTATCACGTCGATATGTTTCAATGACACTCATGTAAAATCTCCGATTAATTTTGTTGGTTTTAGTATATCGTCAGCAAAATACTCTTGTAAAACGATATTTTATGATGCTTAATATCGATAATGTCGATATTAAAGGAGTTTAGGATGGATATTGAACAAGCCAGGACTTTCCTGGTGATTGCTGCCAATGGCAGCTTTGTCGCGGCTGCCCAGGAGTTACACTTAACCCAATCAACCGTTAGTGCCCGCATAAAGCGTCTCGAAGAGGAACTTGGGGTATGTTTGTTTAAACGTAACCGTTCCGGAGCATCATTGACACAACCTGGCAAGCGTTTTTTAGACTATGCAAAACGTCTGGTGACAACAGAAAAACAAGCAAAACACGATATTGGACTATCCAACCGTTATCGTTCAACGCTTCGCATTGGGGGACGTATAGCGCTATGGGAAAACTTCTTGCCTCAATGGGTAGGACTGATGCGTCAACAATTTCCCGACGTTGCCATACGCAGTGAAATCGGATTTGAAGAGGATTTAATGCGTCATTTAATAGCAGGCAATTTGGATATGGGTCTCATGTATACACCCACTCATAGTCCAGGATTAATTGTGGAACACCTGTTTAATGAAACTCTAGTATTAATCAGTAGTCGAGCTCACGATAGTAAACCAGCAGACGACTACATTTTTGTGGAATGGGGGCCGGGGTTTTATGATAAACATGAACAAGCGTATCCAAACCTGGAAAAACCATCACAAGTGGTTAATATCGGCTGGTTGGGGATTCAATTAATCTTAAAAAATGGCGGCAGTTGTTTTTTGCCGGCACGAATGGCTGAACCTTTTGTGGTAAGTGGATTGCTGTATCGGGTGAATAATTCACCGGAATTTGTTCATCCAGCCTATATGGTCTATCCCCGAGAGCATGATAGTCATTTTTTACCGCAAGCAATTGAGATATTGAGAAAAATGGTTGCTTCACAGTCCATATAAGATTTTATTTTTTTATGCTTACTCTTTAAACGCTTCTGGTTTTTCAACATCGGTCGATTGTCTGTCTATGATGCCTACATCTAAAACCGGAGCGGCATCGATATGTTGGGCGTCCATCATATAAGCAACACGTTGCAATGATGAAAGGATCATCGTTTGTTCCCAATCTTGAAGATCTGAGAATTGTTTGGCGAATTGATCTTACAAGGGAATTGGAGAGTTTTTTTAAACTTCCAATGCTTGCTCGGTCAAAAACGCGTGAACCTTTCGTTTATCTTGTGTCGAACGCTTGCGATAGACCAACTCCCTTTTTTCCATTCGATCCATAATAGTTGTAACTGTGGCTTGACTCAAACTCACCTTATCGGCCAATTCCCCTATAGTTATTTGGCCTTTGTTTCGTATTGTCTGTAATAATAAAATTTGTGGGGCAGTTAAGCCTGTTGTTTTGGCTAAATGCTTTGAATGGAGATCTGTCGCTCGAATCATTCTTCGCAAGGCCACTAATACTTTATCTATTCTTTCCAAGCCTTTTTTCTCTTAGTTTATTAAATTGTTGTCGATTATATAATGAATTATCTTTGAATACGATGCACTTGTTTGTTGTTACCATCAGCTGATGGACTGTTTATTAACTTAGGATTAAACTCACGTTCTAGCTTTTCCAAAGGATAGCGGCAAGAGCGGTTCATTTGTATCGAGCTGATTGAGTACAATTTTGAGAATATTGTGTTCAATGCATAGTCATAGCGTGGAGCTAACTATAAAGATTATTCATTTGATTAATATACTCTTTAGTGTTGACAACAATGGCATAACGATCTTTCATGGTTGTGATGGTTGCTTTTTGAAGTTCCGGTGTGACAGTGGCGATAGCATCTGATATTAAAGTAACATAGAATCCTAAATCACATGCATCTCGTACTGCAGTGGAAACACATTCATTGGAATATACGCCGACAATGACCAAACTTTTAATTTCCAAATTGCGTAAAATATATTCAAGATTGGTCGAATTAAAAACACCGCTGGCAGTTTTATTGAGAATGATTTCATCTTCCAGGGGAGCGACTTGTTCAATAAATTCGGCTTCTTTGGAACCGGGAGGGGCATGCAAACCTAATCGCTTATGCCCCGGGCTACGGTCTCTGCCGTCTTTCGTTAGTGACTGGATTCGAGTGTGAATGATTTCCAGATTGTTGTTTCTAAACATATCCTGAATTTTACGGACATTGGGAAAAACCGAATATTTTAGCCGATCGAAATAATACTCTTGCGCCTCAGGGGGAACCCCTGATGCTTCGGCATCTGCAAATACGCCAATACCAGGAGCGGCATCCAGATATTGCATATCAATACATAATAAAGCCGTATCTTTATGTGCTAATAGCTCTCTCTGTACCGGTGGATTGACGTATTCTTCGGCATAAACTTTTTTGAGCGGATCAAAGTTATCAAATTTTGGATCGGTCATTTTTATCCTAACTGGCTAATTGATAAAGTGTATTTAACAAAGTATTGGCACCGCGCTCTATATCTTCCCAGGCGGTCCATTCGTGCGGAGAATGACTTCGGCCATCTTTGCTTGGAATAAAAATCATAGCTGCCGGAGCAATAGTCGCTATCATTTGAGTATCGTGGGCAGCACCGCTATGCATGGACTGATATTTATAATCCAGCGCCTTGGCATTATCTTTTATGGACTGGACGATCGCCGGGTTGGAAGTAACCGGGTGTATCGTACTGCTTTCGATAAAATCAAACATTAAATGTCGGCGCCGAGCAATGCTGGAAGCGGTGCGTCTTAAGGCTTCTCGTAACTGATCCAGTATAGTATCGTCAGTGTCCCTTATCTCTAAGGTGAAATCAGCCTGTCCTGGCACCACATTAGGGGCGCCGGGATGAAGTTCTACCCGTCCGATGGTGGCGACGCTATGAGCACTACCATGTTCTTCAAGAATACGATTCAAGGATGAAGAAAATTCGGTTAAACCCTGAAAAGCATCCTGTCGCATATCCATAGGGGTGGTGCCGGAATGATTGGCAGTACCGATAAAAGAACACTGCCAACGAAAAAGACCAGTAATGGCTTCCACTATGCCAATACTGGAATCCGAATGGTCCAATACCGGGCCTTGTTCAATATGTAATTCAATAAAGCTATGGATACTGCCTTTTTTTCGTTCGGCATTAAGGACGTTCTCTGCATCCAGTCCTATGTCCGCCATTTTGTCCGTTAGTAATTCGTCTTGGCTGTTTTTAGCCTGATAAATATCGGCAGGGGATAATTGACCACTCATAGCCTGCGAGCCCAGCATTCCTCCGTAGTAGCCTTCTTCGTCGCTAAAACTGACCAATTCTACAGGGCGTTGTAGCTTTATATTTTGTTCTTTTAGAACGCGTAAGGCTTCCAATCCGGCCAATACCCCTAAGGCGCCATCCAAATGGCCCGCACCGGGGACAGTATCTATATGCGAACCAGTCATAACGCTGGGAACTTTATCATCCCATTGTAAGCGGGCATGCAGGTTAGCCGCACCGTCTAAATAATAGTCTAGGCGAGCCTCTTTTATCTGTTCTTTCAACCAGTCACGGGCCTCCAAATCACCTTGAGTAAAGGCCATTCTATAAATACCGTGATCAGCTTTTTGGCCGATGTGTGACAACGATTGAATATCGTTTTTTAAGCGTTGAAAATTTATTTTGAGCATATAATCATATTAGCCAATTTAAATCCTTTGCCCGTTTGGCCGCTAACTGCGGTATATCTTGCGCAACAAAATGGTGATGCAATAATTGAACACCTAAAATATGGTTAATCACAGCATCCAATTGCACCTTGGTATCATTGCTTAAACTGGGATCATTATGTTGCTGTAACAGATTGTTAATCGCAGAATATTCTAATAAACCAGCATCCGCTACCTTTTCTTTACTGGCAAACTCATTCATCAACGTCATCATAGATTGCCATTTGCTATCGTCAGTATGGGCCGGAGGGGCCATAAATGCAAACTTTTGACGTTTATATAACGTTTCCGGTAGTAAACCTTTCATTGCTTCTCGCAGGACATACTTTTCCGTTGCTCCCTTTATTCTTAATTGTGGGGGCACGGTCGATGCAAAGTTGGCTAAATGATGGTCCAAAAATGCGGGACGCGCTTCCATAGAGTTTGCCATATCGACTCGATCACCTCCCCAGGTCAGAATCTGTCCTTCCAACATGGTTTTAATCCAGACATATTGGGCTTTATCCAAGGGATGTCGGCCATCTAATTGTTCACTGTCGAAAGTCGAAGCAATTGCCGCTCCGGCATCATAGCTTTGTAACTGCTGTTGCCATTCGTGGTTTAAGAGTGGCATGGCGAAATCATGACAATGCAACCAGTTTTGCAAACAAGTCGGCGTAAAACCAACTATCTCATTCATAGCGGCTGAGTTAAATTCCTCTCGCGGCAGCATGGCACCGCGAAATAGGCTATTATTTGCTTCCAGACTGTCCTGCCACTGCTTGCGCAGGGTGGCAGGTAAATCGTTCATGCCATAGAGAAACATATCTTTGCGAAAGGCCGGATAACCGCCGAATAATTCATCCGAACCTTCCCCGGTTAAAACCACCTTATAGCGATTGTTTTTGACCGTTTCACTCATTAATAATTTGGCTACCGCTAGAGTATTGTAAATCGTGCGCTCAGTATGCCATATGGTACGTGCAAAATTGTCGTAGAGATGCTCTGCCGAAAGTGTTAACACTAATTGTTCGGCAGCTGTTTTTTCGGCCATTTCACGGGCAATCGGTGTCTCATCATAGTCGCTATTGTCAAAACCAATGGTAAATGCCTTCACCGGATCCTGGCTAAGCGCTGCCGATAATCCCAAAATAGAACAAGAGTCAATTCCACCGGAAAGGTAGCAGCCCACTGGTACATCCGCTTTTAAACGTAATTGAACCGCTTCTAAAAGTTTCTCCCGTACCCCGGCAATATATTCTTGCTCATCATGATGATTAAGGTATTCACCGGCGACAGGGAAGTTGATATCCCAATATTTTTGGGGGTGTATTTGTAGTTTGCCTTGTTTACGCTGAATTTTGACTAAATGACCGGGGGGAACCTGGTGTATATCTTTGAAAGCTGTGGTTCCGGGAACCATAACCTGGATAAGTTGGTGATAGGTACCCTCTGCGGATAATGAAGCAGTTACACTGGGATGAGCAAACAGAACTTTGAGTTCGGAACCAAAAATAATACCATCATCGGTTTCTGTCCAGTAGAGAGGTTTGATTCCAAAGCGGTCTCGTACCAGATAAAGACAGTCGTCATTTTTATCGAATAAGGCGAAAGCAAATTCACCACGTAAGTATTCCAGAGTCTTCTCCATGCCATAACGTGGATAGAGGTGTAGTAATATTTCCGAGTCACTCTTACTGGAAAAATCGATTCCGTTGGCCACTAAATTGGCTCGAATTCGTTGAAAATCGTAAAATTCGCCGTTATGAACGAGATAATAATTACGATCTTGAGATAGGTGAGGTTGTCTACCACGCTCTTCATTAAGATCAATAATGGATAAACGGGCATGACTCATGCCCATACCTAAGCCGGGCGGATTGGCATAGCCGAAGTTATCTGGTCCTCGGTGGTATTGTATCGCGGCCATATTTACCAATGTTTGGGAATCGATGGGTTGTTCTTTTTGGCGGTGAAACACACCGGCTATGCCACACATTCAGGTAACTCTCCAGATATAAATTTAATTAAGATAATTTGAGAAAATAAACGCTGTAATCAGGAGTTGTTAAATCACATCGACCACGCGTTCCGTTCGTTCGCAGATACAGGTAAGTAATGCCATGCGTATAAAGACCGCGCCGCGGGCCTGAGAAAAATACCAGTTGTGCTGGGTATTATCGAGTTCAGTCGATAGTTCCTCACCTCTAGCCAGGGGATGAAGGATAATGGCATCTTTTTTTAAGGGAGATGATTTATCTAATACAAATTGGCCACCGTATGATTCATAACTTTCACCTTGCCAGGCAATCGCATTAATATAGATAATATCGCAATTAGGAATAACTGCATCTAAATTTGAAGAGGTTGAAATTTTCAAACCGGCCTGTTGCAAATCTTCTTTTTGCTTTATATCAAATATGCTTTCACTATTATGGTCGTGAACTATTATCACTTCTTCGATTATTTCAGAAAAAATAGACAAAATTTTCAATAAGCTGCGAACGGTCCGCATTTTATTCGGTACACCGACAATGGCTATTTTAATCTGCTGTTTATTGTTTTGGGTTTGGGTAAGCAATTCCGGACACCATTTAAAGATAGTGTATAAATCCGCTAACGCTTGGGTGGGATGTTCATCAATACCATTGCCGGCATTAATAATCGGTATCCGTAAACTATCCATCATTTCTATAACGGCAGATTCTTGTGTATCACGTAATACCACACAATCACCATAATTATTGAACATTTCCCCCACATCACTTAAGGTCTCGCCTTTGGCAATTCCGGTGGTGGAGCGATCTGTGATCGACATAATGTCCCCTCCCAGACGATGCCAGGCACTTTCAAAAGAGAGTCGAGTGCGGGTACTGGGTTCGTAAAAAGCGCTAATAAGAACTTTTCCTTTTAGCGGTGTACTGAAGCGTTCCGGGTTACTTTCATACTTTGCTGCTAAACGAAACAATTGCAACAATGTCTCCCGATCAAATTGTGCCGAAGATACGATATGTTGCGAAGATAGTTTTTTTAAACGTTCTCCATCTTCCTGTATGGATTTCAACAGGGCTTTGGGATGGGCATCTCCATATACATCCGGACGTTTTCGCTCGAAGGAAACATCCTTTTTATCGAGGTCCTTTACCATATATCACCTTTTAACCAATCTTTAATGAGCAAGCCCAATAAAATCACGGGGGATAAGCCGGTAACAATCAGCGCAAGTTCGATAAGAAATTTAAATATTGAAAAATCAACTAACATGATTTTTTTCCAATTTTTTTAGTAGCTGCCAATCAAAATCAGCATTTTTAAGCCATAAGCCGATACCACAAACGATTAGCGATACCAAGCATGATACGAGGGCTGCGACATAAAATCCTACAGTGAAATAAGCAATTAAGCCCAACGCAGTACCACTTGCCATTGCAATTGCAGCATAGCTTCCATGTAATCGGTTTCGATACAAGCCGAAGACGACTGGCCAAATAGTACTGGCTACAAACGCCCCGGTGAAATTTAATAATTCCCCAAGCGTGGTTAAGCGAGGCAAACAAAGAAGCCAGGTTGTTATTCCTAGGCCTAATAGAATGTATTTGCTGACTTTAAACAATTTTTCTTGACTGCTGTCAGGAAATAATATTCCCCGATAAACGTCTTCGGTAAGTAGATCACTGGTGGCTGCCAACAGCGAATCCAAACTGGAAGCCAGCGCAGAAAAGACCACCATAAAAACAAAAATAGCACCGACACTGCCCAGTAATTTTGCCGCCACCAGTGGTCCCACCATATCGGGACTGGACGGATAGATTCCCAAAGTATTGGCGGCTAAAGCAACAAAGCCGGTAATGATAGGGATGGGAAGCCATAATAGGCCAGCCATTAAATAAGCCCGCTTACCGATACCGACCCGAAAGGCAAATGCTCTGGACCACCAAACATTGGAATGGAAAATCTCTCCTATACCAAAAAAAATATTGTTAAACAAAAACATAATCGCGGCAGGGAAAAGTAAATTAAGTAATTGGGGTTGTTGGATAGAAACATTTTTGTATATGGTTTCCAGGCCTACATTTTGCCAGCAGACATAGCCGATAAAGACCACTCCAGCCAAGATAATTAGGGTTTGAATATAATCGGTTGCAATGACTGCCTTTAAGCCGCCAAGCAAGGTATAGCTCACACAAATAAAGAGAATAATTGTCATTCCAATGTGATAATCCAAACCGCTTAAGGCTTGCAGCAATATGCCACCGGCCATACCCAGGCTTACCAGCCAGCCGAGGCCATAAAAAAATGAGACAAAGAGAAATACATACCAGGCCAACTTACCATATCGAACCCGAATAAAGTCTCCACAAGTATAGCCGGACGGCATGAGTTGCTTGATCCGGTTCGCCATGGGTGCAAAAAATATCAAACCCAACGCCGCCATGGAATAACCGACCATTCCCCAAATACCAAATTGATAAGTTAGTTGAGGAGCAACTAGGGTAGTGTTGCTGGTTATCCAGGTTGCCATCGCCGTCGTCGAAGCCAGTGCTAAGCCCACGTTTCGTCCAGCTAACATGAAGTCATCAATGGTTCTATTACGCTTGCCTAACCACCAGCCAAAAGCAATCCAGCCAATTCCAAAAAACAATAGAATTAAATAAGCGGTGGAAGGAGATAGTTGAATTTCATTCATTCTGGTCTTCCTAATCCGAGATTAAATCGAATTATCAAAGTAATCAGAATGATAAAAAGTAATAAGCCTATAAAAAACAGAATAAAAGCATGAGATAAATTTTGATGTTTTACGATTAGTTCAACGCTGTTTGTTATTTGATTTTTTTGGGCGTTTAATAACCGGATGTAATATTTTCCGTCTTCAAAACCACTAAGGTGGACTTGGTTGGGATTGGTCGTTGATATTTCGCGAATCACCTTTCGAAAATCAATATCCTTTGAGGTCTGAATAATATATGGTGGAGAAAAAGATTCGAGTTGTTTCCAGTTTAAAGTAAAATATCCTTCGTTAGAAATGTCAGGAGTAATACTTAATTTTTTGTCAGCAAAGGTTGATTCCACTGTAAGTGTCAGTAAAATAAAAATTAAATTTTTAATAAACATTAAAATAAAGTAGGTGGAGTATAAAGTTTGGGGTTCCAGAAATATTCTATCAATATTTAGAGCTCTAATCAAATAAAAGCCTTCTCCAAGATGAAGTAAGTTTGAACAAAAAGGTTCTTTCTAGGGCCTGTTGACCTTTCAGATGTTAGACTGATTTTGAGGGAATTTTTGTACTGGCAAGGCATTTTTTATGGTTCAATGCATTCCATTGGTAGTAAAAAATAACGATGGCTGTGCAAAAATTAGCCAAAAGCAGGTAAGAGATGAAAGGTCAACAGGCCCTAATATGAAATGAGTAGAAATATCCACGTACGGTTAAAAATCGTTCATGATTAATCGATTAAGGCAATCATGAAACGAGCAGATCTAAAAACTATTCTGTCTGGAAAGTGCAGCGAACCCCACGATGAGGTCAACTGAGGATTTTTAGGTTTAAATAGTTGGTCATCTCTGATAATCTCAAATTACAAAGAAAACCACTACATTGTTTCGCCAAGAAAAGTACCCAATTCCATATCTGCCCCAAGAATATGACCGGTTAACCAGCGTTCTAGAAAATCAATATTTTCGTTAGTCAGTGTAAAGGTCTCTTCTTGAGATAACGTATTTTTTAATTCAATGGCGCTTTGAATTAAATCATTATGCTCTTTACGGTGTTCTTCTAAGCCGGCATAGGCATATTTCAGCATCAATCGTTCTTCGTGTTTAAAATGCCAAGCTGTGCAGCTTATCAACTCATCCAGTAGTGCTTCGATATATTCGGGTGAATCACCTTCTACCAGTGCATAGTTGATTAGATTGAATAGTTTAATCAGTTTTTGGTGATCTTCATCGATTTCATCGACCTCAACACTTAAGCTTTTATCCCAAATTAAATCTTTCACAGAATTATCTCCTACCTATCACTTATGGATTTACAACTATAATGCCAGATTAGCCACAATTTACAAAATAATTTATTTTTGATGACAAGAGTCAGCAGCTTTTCACAGATGGTTTAAGCCCATTTTTCGATTGTTATCTTTTAGTATTGTTCTACGCATATCAATTCAAATGAAAGATAGTGTTTAAAAATTATAGGTGATCGTCCAAACTTCCACTATAATTTCTATCTCATTTAGGCTTTTCACACTCAACATCAAATAATAGCGGTTAATTGATTTGATCCTTAGGAACTATTTAGTAAAAGAAGTTTTTCGAACGGCTGCAGCAGTATTTATTGTGGTATTTTTGATTCTATTAAGTACTCAATTATTACGGGTATTGTCAGCCGTGAGCGAAGGGAAAATTACCCTCGATTTGTTATTTGTTCTATTGGGTTTAATGAATCTTGAAAGTATGACACTGGTATTGCCTTTGGTGCTTTATCTTTCAATCATTTTGGCTTTAAGTCGCTTGTATAAAGACAGTGAAATGATTGCTATGTGGGCTTGTGGTATCAGTCCAAAGGTGATTATTAAAAGTCTAGTTCCTATTATCATTGTTTTTGTTGGTATTGAATTGTTTTTTGCCATGTCAGTGAATCCTTGGGCCAATGATAAAATAACTCTGTTGAAAAATAGCGTTGAAGCAACTGCTGATGTCGATATGCTGGATAATGGCCGATTCAATTCTTTCTCAAATGGTGATCGAGTTGTATATATCGAAGATACTAAAACGGTTGATGATAATGATATTTTAGAAAATGTTTTTGTCCGAATTCGAAATGGTAAACAACAAAGTGTGGTTTATGCAAAGCAGGCTAAAATAGAAAAGGACCCAAAATCAGGTGCTCGGTATATTGTTTTTATCAATGGCAACCGTTATGACGGTGTTCCAGGAGCAAGTGACTATAAGGTAGTGCATTTCCATGAATATGGGGTATTGATGATGAATAAAAGTACCTCAACCGACTATCGTGATGAAGATGCCCGCAGTCTAAAACAATTGTGGGAAAAAGGGGATGCACGTTCTATTGCTGAATTGCAGTGGCGGGTTTCAATGGTATTTAGTGTTTTAATTTTATCCCTTATGGCCATTCCGGTGAGTAAAACATCGCCACGCAAAGGCCGATATTCCAAGGTATTACCGGCTGTCTTGATTTACTTCTTATATAGTAATTTATTGAGTATTTCGCAAAACTTAGTCAAAAAAGAAGATCTTCCTGCCTGGATAGGTATGTGGTGGGTTCATCTTTTATTTTTAGCGCTATTTGTTTGGTTGTTGGGGCAACAAATGGGCTGGTTTCAAACTCGCTTTAAGCGGGATAATGTTTAATGTCATAATAATGTAATATAAATTCCTTACAATGTAAGAGGCTTATCGCTCAATTGTTGGGAGTTGAACATGTATCATAAAACTTCAATACCAGATTATAAACTATTAATAAAACCAGTACTTTTTGTCATTGGCTTGTTTATATTCGTATCTCTTTTCAGTCTAATTTAACCTCAAGCGATGATAATATCCCACCTTAATTTTCTAATAAATCTATAGCAAAATGAAGGTGGGTGGTTAAGCATAACCCATCAATCCGGGGAGCCATAAGACAATTTGTGGTAATGCAATAAGTACAGCAATAGTCACCACATCGGCAATAAAAAATGGTGTACAGCCTCTAAAAACATCTTGAACCGTGCACTCGGGACGAACGCCTGCCACAACAAAGCAATTCAGACCGATAGGAGGCGTAATTAAACATAATTCAGCCATTTTCACCACAATGATTCCAAACCAAATAGAACATCCAACTCCAGATACACCAAACGCCGATTCGGCCGCTGTAACTGCTTCACCTCCGTTTAAAGCGATAACCGCGGGGTAGACGACTGGTAATGTTAATAGCAGCATACCGATGGCATCCATAAACATCCCAAGCACGGCATAAGCACATAATATTAATAAAAAGGTTAACATCGGGCTTTGTTCCAGACTGACTATCCAATCAGAAAAAGCGCTGGGAAGATCGGCAAAACCAAGAAAACGAACATACAGTAACACGCCCCAAATAATGGTAAAAATCATGACGGTTAATTTGGCCGTTTCCATTAGTGAACTTTTCAGTTCTTTCCAGCGCATCCCTCTAAATAGAGCGATTAAGAGGATGACAAATGCCCCTAAGGAGCCTGCTTCGGTCGGAGTTCCTACTCCGCCATAAATACATATAACGATAATTCCCACGACGAAAAAGATAGGGAGAGCCCCAGGTAAAGATTGAAAACGTTCTTTCCAGCTAAAGCCTGTGACGGGGGGACCAAAATTTTTACGCATTTTGGCCATTAATATGACTAGACTTCCATAAATAATGGCTGATACGGCTCCTGGAAGAAAACCGGCCATTAATAATGCTCCAACATCTTGTTCTACGATAATGGCATAAATAACCAGAATGGCTGAGGGTGGAATGAGCGAAGCCAGGGTACCACCAGCGGCAACAACACCTGCTGCAAAACGTTTGTCATAGCCTAATTTGAGCATTTCAGGCACGGCAATACGGGCAAATACAGCGGAAGTTGCCACAGAAGCTCCTGATACCGCCGCGAAACCGGCAGTAGAAAACACTGTGGCTACACCCATTCCGCCTGGTAACCAGCCTAACCACCGTTTGGCGGCTTCAAAAAGTGCCCGAGTTAAACCGGCATGATAAGCGAGAAATCCTATTAAAATAAAGGTAGGAATTAGCGAAAGAGCTAGGGTTGAAACTTTGGAATGGGGAATAGTTCCAGCCATTTTTACAGCGACCAAAAATCCTTTTTCGAATCCTAATTTAGCTGAAAAAATCCAGACTAGTCCTAAAAATCCAGCTAAAGCTGCTGCAAATGCAACGCGTACGCCCAATATCACAAAAACTAACATGGCACCGGTGACCCATAAACCAATATGGATTGGATCCATATTGCCCATTGTCTCAAATAGTCCCATTATGCCGCCCCTTTATCATTCGAATCACCCATTACCGCTTCTGCTTCTTTTGCTGCCACAGTAGCAGCATTCTCAATTAAAGGTACAGCAATGGGTTCATCACCCCCTTCTTTTACAGCCCGCATATAAGCCCACATTTGTAATATTAATCGTAAGGCTAATACGCTAAGTGCGATAGGAACGACCAATTTGGCTGGCCAGGTAGGTAGGTTTATGTCTAACGAAGAATCTCCTATGGTATAGGCACGCCAAAAGTGTAAATAAGAACCATAAATCAGAACTAAAGTAACTAGAAACATTAAAATGATGGAGAATAATTCGACCAACCAAAGGACTCGTCCTTTCAAATGTCCAACCATAATATCCATCCGGATATGTCCTCCTAGACGTTTGGTATAGGCAATTCCCAAAAAAGCCATAAAGGCCATCGCTTGCTCTACCCAGTCAATATAGCCATTAATCGGCATATCAAAAATCCAACGGCCTAAAACATTTGCGGTGGCGAGAAAAACCAGAAGAAAGATGACCAAACCACCAATAAGATTTAAAAAAGATTCAAGTTTAAAAAATAACCTATCGGCTAAACTTAGTTTGGATTTATCTTCTAATACGGTTGCTGAACCAGACATAATAAACCTTTATAAAGGAGTGGGATGAAAAATAATCCACACCCATTGTTTATGAGTGTGGAATTTATTAGGCTTATTTAGCAAATAATCCGGAGGTGAAGTCAAATAAGGCTTTAGCATCGAAGTTCTTGCTATTTTTTGCCACCCATTCTTGTCGAACGGATTCAGCCAATTTATTTAATTCTGCTGTTTGCTCAGGAGTGAATGTTACTAAGGCAAGTTTTTGTTCTTTAATTGCGGTTTCATATTTTCCGGTGGTATTATTGTTGTAGTTATCGACATAATAAGCCATAGCCTCATCAATGGAGCCCATTAGTGCTTCTTTATGGGCTGGTTTTAAGGCATTTAAGGCATCGGTATTAACGACGACAGGACAATTTGCGGAACCTAAATTTAAATTAGTAGTAGCCCATTGACCAACTTTATAGGATTTAGTGGCGAGATGAGCATGTGGTGCAAATGAAGCTGCATCAATTACTCCTGAATCCATAGATTGACGTACTTCTGAGAATGGAACTCCTGTTTTAATAGCCCCTAATTTGCCGAGTACATTCATAATACCGCCAGGTCCTCGTACGCGTAGTCCTTTAAAATCGCTCAATTGTTTAATTGGATCAGTTTTACTGACAATATTATATTGAGGCAAAGGGGTAGGCATTAATAGCGTAGCATTCCAACGAGCCAAATCTTTTGCAACAATGGGATGTTTAAATACTTCAGTATAAATTTCAGCAATTCGGGCTAAGGAAAGATCTTTAGAAAAGGGCAGTTCTGTAACCGTAATGGTCGGATTTTTGGCGGTATGATAAAAAGAGCAAAATTGAGCCATTTCGAAGGCGCCTATTGATATACCGTCAAGATTCTCTCGTGATTTGGATAATCCACCATAAGAAATATTGAGCTTGAAATCCCCTTTGGTTTTGGCCTCAACTAATTCGGCAAGTTTCTCAACATTTTCGGTAAAAGCTCTACGTTTTCCCCATAGTGAAACATTCCACTGAGTTGCAGCATAGACTTCGGCAGCCGTAAAGCTAGTGATTAGTGCCGATGCCACGGCAATTTTACTTATTTTATTCATTGAAAATCTCCTGAGTTATTCGGGTAATATTTTGACTGACAATTTTTTTAATTTTAAATAATATGCATTTTAGTATAGTTGATAATTTAAAGCCTATCATATGATATTGCTTATCTATCGAATTCAATAGACGGTACTTTCTAAATTATTTTAAAACTTGCTTAATGCGAATAAAGAACATCTTTTAAAATATTAAAAGTTAATCAATGAACCTTTTAACCCAGGCCCTAATCAGGTAGACTCAACTCAATAAAAAAAAGCGAATTTATGCCTAGATTATCCTATCAATTTGTCCTGTTCTGTTTATTTTTACTGTTTTCGAGTAGTTTCTCCTTTGCTCAGACATCGAACCATTGTCTCTCGTTGGATGCGAATCAACACATCGTCCCGTTAGGGAAGCATTTAAAGTATTATCGTGATGTTAAGCATGAGCTGAGCATCCAAAATCTCATCGAGACACCTCCCAAATGGCAACAAAGTACTGAAACCAATCCTAATTTTGGCTTTGATAATGCCAGCTATTGGTTAAATTTTAATATTTGCGGTGAAATCTTAAACGAAAATGAGCTAATTGCTCAGATGGCATATCCCTTACTGGATTCTATTGAGTTATTTGTGGTATCAGAGGGACAAATCATCCACCAGGAACATGCTGGTGATTTAAAGGCATATAGTGAACGTAGTATTCCACATCGTTTATTTTTATTTATTTTATTAACCCATAACCTGGATGAAATTCAGGTTTATATGCGAGTTAAAACGCATAGCTCTGTCCAATTACCTTTAACCTTATACACTTCTCGTGGATTTTTTATTGCGGATCAAAAATCCAATCTGCTACAAGGATTATATTTTGGCATTATTCTCTCGATGATTTTTTATAATGCTTTTTTATTCTATTCATTACAGGACAAGTCTTATTTATTTTATGTTCTGTATTTAAGCTCCTATATGGGGTTTCAGGCTACCCTACAAGGTTTTGCTCAACAATTCTTTTTTGATTCGGTTTGGTTGCAAAATAATGCCATCGTTTTCTTTGGATTTTTGTCTGTCTTTTTGGCCTTTCGTTTTGCCTTGTCCTTTCTCAATCTCTACGATAGTAACCCCAAGGTCTCTCTATGGCTGAGATATATGAGTTATGTTGCCTTTTTATTTATTCCCATTAGCTGGATAGTTTCGTACTTGTCGGCGATACAAATGATGCTTGTTTTATCCATTATAGGCTCTACATTATTATTGTATTCAGGATTGAGCTTATGGCGGGAAGGAGACTCGGCTGCAAGAATCTATACTATTGCCTGGTGTACTATCCTGGTGGCCTTTTTCTTAGCTTCGTTTAATAAAATTGGCGTATTGCCGCGTAACTTTTTTACTGAAGATATCTTGCAATTTGGAGAGTTAATTCAAGTCATGTTATTGGCTATTGCTTTAGGGGAACGGATTAATTATGAACGAAGACGAAGAGAAATTGCTCAAAACAATCTTTTAACCATGCAGCAAAACTTGACAGCGACTTTAGAAGATAAGGTAAATGGAAGAACTCGCGAACTTAACCAAACCCTTCAGCAATTAGAAGTTGCTAATGCTGAATTGGATAAAATTAGTCGTATAGATGGTTTAACACAAGTGGGAAATCGACGTTTTTTTGATGATGAATTTAAACGTGAATACCTAGGCTCCATACGCAATGAACAGGCTTTGTCGCTGATATTACTGGACATTGATCATTTTAAACGACTCAATGATCAGTTTAGTCACCAAGTGGGTGATATTGTCCTACAGGACATCGCGAAATTAATTAGTCAAGTGGCGAAACGTCCTAGGGATAAGGTCTTTCGTTATGGCGGGGATGAATTTGTGGTCCTTTTACCTAATACGGTTGAAGAAGGTGCAAAATTGATAGCCGAAGAGATCCGTAGCGCAATTGATGTTTATATCTTTAGTCTGGAAGATGTTCAGGTGAAAACAAGTATTAGCGCTGGCGTGGCAGTTCTTAATAATTGGGACAATACAATTGAGCAGGAAAAACTATTAAAACTGGCGGAGCAGGCTTTATATCAAGCTAAAGAGCTGGGACGAAATCAGGTTCAAATGGCCAATATACTCAATCACTAGGCCTGATTAAACTAAACGAACCCCTTCATCTTCTTTAAAAAAAGCCAAGTATTTACCCCGTTGATCGAATAATCGCCAAATTCTATTGGTTATGTCAAAACTGCTATATTTTACCGATAATGCTGGAGCGGTTTTTTCATAACGATTAAAAAAAGCTTGTGCATATAATTGTTCAATATGGTGGAATGGCATTAAAGTCTCCTTAATTTTATACTTTTATGCTTTGAGTATAAAACAGCTAATATAAATTATCCATAAAAAATAATATGATACGATCTGTTTCTATATTAAATTATAGGATAATTCTTATAAGTTATTATTTAATTGTATAAAATATGAATATGTCAACGAAATTCTTTTTTAAAATAGTATTAATATGATGAAAATACGATGCACTTGGTGTGATGAAAATTCTGAAATATATTGCCATTATCATGATAATCAATGGGGAGTGCCGGTCTATGACGAACAAGAATTATATGAAATGTTAATTTTAGAGGGAATGCAAGCCGGTTTGTCCTGGATCACTATTTTAAAAAAACGTGAAAATTTTAGAATCGCTTTTGATCATTTTGATTATCAGAAGGTAGCCATATATGATGACGATAAAATTGCCCAGCTACTGGACAATAAGGGGATAATTCGTAATCGTTTAAAAATTCGAGCCGCCATTAAAAATGCTCAAGTATTTTTGCGCATCCAAAAAGAGTTTGGTAGTTTTAAAGATTATATATGGGCCTTTGTTGATTTTAGTCCCATTCAAAATCAATTCGAACATATAGAAGAAATACCGGCTCAAACGGAACTGTCTGAAAAAATTTCCAAAGATTTGAAAAAACGTGGTATGAATTTTGTAGGACCCACCATTATTTATTCTTTTATGCAAGCCATAGGGATGGTAAATGATCATGTCACTTCATGTTTCCGTCATAAAGAGATATACCTAGGACAATCGATGAGTCATATTGATATTGAGTCTTATGTTAAGCAAACATTTCCGGTGATAATCGCCAGTGATGGTATAGCAGACACTATAGAACTCTATGCAACACGTTTATTAAATGAATTGATGAGTCGGCGAATGTCATCGGAACAGGCAATTAAAATGGTGGCAGACTATAAACAACTTGTAAAACAACAAATGGATGGGTAACTTTGTGCCTGGATAATAACACTGTAATTTTGTTTGCATTACGTCATGACTTCAACTAGCCTAGTCATGGGTGAGAAATATCTGGTGTCGCAGTGTTTTCAAATTGAAAGTCCTGCACTCTGAGGATACCTCAGGGTTATTAATCAAGTAGCATTCCAATTGCAATACGTCACTGCACTGCGTGCAGAAGTGTATCGGCAAAGGCTAGTATGGCAGATATTTTTCACCTTTATCATCCTGTTCTTAGACTGTCTGATGATTTATTCGGGTATATCGATTTTAATGAGCTCTATCAAACATCTTGCCTATGCACTGAGTGATGCCTTTTGTAGCGGTAGCCTTCAGTTACCTGCGATGCAAGCGCGAGGTAGCCGAGTATTGGGACATTCCCCCCTATGGCTGGCCGAGTTATGTGAGTGTTTAGTGGCACAAAAGGATTTATTAAAAAATCCTCAACAACTGAAATATTATATTCAAACCTTCCCTGCCTTAGTTCAGGCCTCTCAACAGGGCGAAATCAAAGGACCATTATCTCATTATTATTTGCCTCCTAAGCAAATGCAGCCGATTCCAAAATATATAGTCGAATCCATTCCTGTACTGCACAATTATCAAGATTTGTTGAAATTTTTTGAACTAACCGAAAAACAATTACATTGGTTAAGTAAACCTTGGCTGAACAGCCACACCATTGAAGCCTTTCCTTTACAAAACTATTTGTATCGTTGGCAAGTTAAATCTGGTTCAGAACAGTTTCGTCTCCTTGAAGTTCCTAAATATCGCTTAAAATTGCTACAACGAAAAATTGCTCTGGATATATTAAATGAGATTCCGCTGCACGCGAGTGCACATGGGTTTCGGAAAGGTCATTCGATCACTAGTTGTGCTCAGATTCATCAAAATAAACGCTGGGTATTGAAAATGGATTTGAAAAATTTCTTTGTTTCGATTACTTATGCACGGGTATTTGGAATTTTTAATGCTTTGGGTTACTCAAAAAATATTGCCAAAAATTTATCTTTGCTGACGACTTGCGCCAGCCCAGAAACCGTATTAAAACAACGCCTTCAAGATTGGCGGCAACGCCAGATCTATCATGTTGCTCATCTTCCACAAGGAGCACCAAGTTCTCCCGTTTTATCCAATTTGGCAGCCTATACTTTAGATTGTCGTCTTAGTAGCTTGGCGAAAAGTATTCAGGCCGACTATAGCCGATATGCTGATGATCTCTTTTTTTCTGGTAATAGCTATCAAGACTTTTCTCAACTTATCCCACTGATTGCGAGTATTGCAGGCGAAGAGAGTTTTCAAATTAACTACCGGAAAACACGTGTGATGGGGGCTGGTCAGCGACAAAAGATTACTGGTATTGTAGTCAATAAACACAGCAATCTAAGTCGTAAAGAATATGATCAATTAAAAGCCGTATTATACAATTGCGTTAAATATGGCGTACTGAGTCAGGCCAAGGATCACCCCAATTTTTATGCCCATTTAAAAGGGAAAATTGCCTATGTCAAAATGTTAAATGTCAATAAGGCGAAAAAATTAGAATGGCTCTTTTCCCAAATTAATTGGCAAGGCCAATAAAGTTTGTTATAAAACTAGAAAAATGACTGAATATTTTAATGATTAAAATAAAGAGTGCTGAGTTGATTAATAAAAATTATACGATAAAAATTGCATCCCGTGAAGAAATTGATATTGCGGTGGAATGGGCAGCACAAGAAGGCTGGAATCCTGGTTTATTTGATGCTGACAGTTATTATAGCTGTGATCCAGAAGGCTTTTTAGTGGGTTATTTGGGTGATGAAGCAATTGCTAGTATTTCTGTGGTTAAGTACGGTCAAACATTTGGATTTTTAGGGTTTTATATTGTTAAACCTGAGTATCGCGGCCAAGGTTATGGCTTTAAAATTTGGCAGGCAGGATTGGAGCACCTTAATGGTCGAAATATTGGTTTGGATGGAGTTGTCGAACAACAACGCAATTATAAAAAATCGGGCTTTGCATTGGCTTATCGTAATATTCGCTATCAACTAATACCTATGGGAAATAGGCGCTCTCAACAAAATAGCGAAATAATTGAATTATCTGTACTACCATTCAAAATAATTGAGGCCTATGATAAACCCTTTTTTCCAGATAATCGTTCGGCTTTTTTAAACGCCTGGATAAATCAAAAACAATCAATAGCCCTAGGAATTGTCAAAGATGAAAAACTTTGTGGATATGGAGTGATTCGTCCTTGTCGAAATGGATATAAAATTGGTCCTTTATTTGCTGATAAGCCTGCTTATGCTGATGAGCTTTTTCAAGCCTTGCTTGCATCTGTCAAAATAGGGCAAGCCGTGTATTTAGACATTCCCGAACTAAATCAGGCCGCTCTAAATCTAGTCAAAAAACATAATATGGATATAGTGTTTGAAACGGCTCGTATGTATTGCCAGAAACAGCCAGAATTACCCTTAGAGCGCCTCTATGGAGTGACTTCGTTTGAACTTGGATAAGTAGTATATTATTAAATTCTAATATATGTGATAATAGTCACATAAGTTTTTTATTCTAAATGGTCTAATACAACCATGCACTGTTTTTATTTGTTCCCCTTCCTTTGCAGTGTTCTTGAGTTATAACTTATAGCCGGTATTTTTATACCGGCTTTTTTTTTCAAAAAAGATTTTCTATGTTCCTATTTTAGGTTTTTTCCGGACAAAATTGAGTCATATTAGGTTTTTCTGTATATTACCGAACTAGGTTAATAGGAAAGACTATGATTAAACCCATTCAAGCATGTTTGATACTCGGTATTTTTTGTTTCAGTCAAGTGAGTGCCGATGAAATTCGTATAGCCGTAGCAAGTAATTTTGCCGAAGCGATTAAAGCTATTGCCCAGCAGTTTGAACAGCAATCCGGTCACCGGGTAATTTTAATTTTTGGTTCGACAGGCAAACATTATGCACAAATCAAAAATGGTGCGCCTTTTGATGCCTTCTTTGCTGCCGATACTAAACGTCCCAAACTCCTTGATGAAGAGGGGATTGCTCTAGTAGATAGCCGGTTTACCTATGCAATTGGTAAATTGGTCTTATGGAGTCCAAAGTCTGAATATATTGATTCCGATGCGGTCGTTCTAGGTCAAGGGGACTTTAGGTATCTCGCCATTGCTAATCCCAAACTGGCACCCTATGGCAAAGCCGCTCAACAAGTTTTGCAAAAAAAGGGCTTATGGGGAAAATTACGTTCTCGCATGGTACGTGGTGAAAATATCGGCCAAACTTTTCAATTTGTTAAAAGCGGTAATGCTCAATTGGGCTTTGTAGCAGCCTCACAGTTAAGGCTGCCTGGTAAAAAAATGATTGGCTCTCTGTGGGAAGTGCCTCAATCTTTATATGAGCCAATTGAACAACAAGCGGTATTATTAAAAGAAAGCAAAATTGGACGAGAATTCTGGCGTTTTATTCAAAGTCCGAAATCCAAGGAGCTTATTCACCGCTTTGGTTATGGGCTCCCCTAATGTTGAGTGACTCTGATCTAACTGCCTTAATTATTACCTTAAAATTAGCGGCAATTAGTACTCTGATTTTATTGCTTATTGGTACCCCCATTGCCTGGTGGCTGGCACGCAGCCGTTGGCGCTTTAAGTTTATTTTTGAAGCTATTGTGGCTCTGCCATTAGTGTTACCCCCTACGGTTCTCGGATTTTATCTGTTAATAACGTTGGGGCCGCACGGACCGATCGGAGGGCTAATCAACTGGTTGGGGGGAAATTCATTAGCCTTTACCTTCACTGGGCTGGTTATTGGTTCGGTCTTTTATTCCATGCCATTTGTTGTGCAACCCCTGCAAAATGCTTTTACGACGATTGGTAACCGTCCCCTCGAAGTCGCTGCTACTTTACGTGCTTCCCCATTGGATTGTTTTTTTACCGTGGTGGTACCTTTGGCTCGTTCCGGGTTTTTAACTGCAGCGGTGTTAGGCTTTGCCCATACCGTCGGTGAATTTGGAGTGGTTCTTATGATTGGGGGCAATATTCCTGGTGAAACCCAAGTCTTGTCTATTGCTATTTATGATCATGTGGAAGCCCTGGAATATGGACAGGCTCATCTATTATCAGGCGGACTATTGATATTATCTTTCCTGATGTTGACGAGCATATATGCCGTAAATAGGCGTTTTAAGGTGGTTTAAAGATGACTATCCAAGCACGCTTTAAAGTCGCCTGGCCTGATTTTGATTTAGATATAGATCTCAATATTCCTGCACGTGGTATCACGGCTATTTTTGGTCCATCGGGTTGCGGTAAAACTACCTTATTACGAAAAATAGCGGGTTTAGATTATTGTGAACAAGGATATTTGAAAATCGGAGATATGCTATGGCAAGAAGGTAAGTACTTTGTTCCTACTCATCAGCGGGCCTTGGCTTATGTTTTTCAAGAAGCGAGTTTATTTTCTCATCTATCGATCAGGGGTAATTTAGAATATGGTATCAAGCGCATTCCACAATCAGAGCATAAGGTTTCAATTGATAAGGCCATCGAGTTATTGGGTATTGGGCACCTATTAGAGCGTAAGCCGGAACAACTGTCAGGAGGCGAAAGGCAACGTGTGGCGATTGCTAGAGCCTTGGCGGTTAGCCCTAAGATCTTATTAATGGATGAACCACTTTCAGCACTGGATCATTCGCGAAAGCAAGAAATTATGCCCTATCTGGAATCCTTACATGCGGAATTGGATATACCTGTTTTATACGTTAGTCACTCACCAGATGAAGTAGCCCGGTTAGCCGATCACTTGGTATTATTAGAGCATGGCAAAGTTAGAGCCTCTGGTCCCATTACCGAAATGCTCACTCATTTAGATTTACCTCTTGCTCATGGTGATAATGCTGGGGCGTTGGTGCAAGCCAATATTAGTGGTCATGATGAAAAATATGATTTAACTTATTTGGATTTTTCCGGAGGGCGGATTACTGTAGCTGGCAATGATCTACCTATAGAACACCCTGTTCGCTTAAGAATTGCGGCTCGTGATGTGAGCCTAACACTGGAACAACAAACTGGTACCAGTATTTTGAATATTTTTCCTGTTGTGGTGGCAGAATTGACCCCAGAGGGCACGGCCCAAATGATGGTTAGAGTGCAAGCTGGAGATGTTTCTTTGCTGTCACGAGTAACTCGAAAGTCAGCTGCAGTCTTAGACTTAAACCCAGGAAAGTCTCTTTATGCTCAAGTAAAAAGTGTGGCCTTACTATCCTAAGAAAGGGCATTGACTACTTAACGTCGACATTCATTAAGAAGTTCTTGCATCTGTTCTAATAATTTATCTCTTAACTCACATAACACTTCAAGTTTTTGAATCGTTAGCGCTTTATTGTGGGTAGACTCAAGCAATTGAGATGCCTGAGTGTGAATTTCACCATGCACCCGTACGATTGACTGAAATGCTGCTTTGTCTCCATGTTTACGTTTTGCTTCATCATTTAGCCAGCTCCCAAAGCGACACTGATTTTGGTCAAGAGGAGGGGGTTGACTACGTTCGCCTTTAAGGTATTCTTCCAAGGCTCGAATCCAGGCGCGATGTTCAACAAGCGCAAACAGTAAAGGTAATTCATCACGACTGACTGGGTGTTGATTTTTCCATGAAGGAGGAGGTCGCCAAGAATTAACCCAGCTAATAAGCTGCTCAGCTGGCATCGGCCGCGCAATTCCATAACCTTGAGCCAATTTGCAACCGAGCTGTAGCAATAAGTTTCCGTGTTCAACGGTTTCCACACCCTCAGCAATTGCATTACGGCGAAAAGCTGCGCCTAAGCCTAGCACCCCCTCTAGGATTGCTAGATCTTCTGGATCATCAAGCATATCGCGTACAAAACTTTGATCGATTTTAAGTGTAGTAGCTGGCAGGCGTTTAAAATAAGTAAGTGAAGAATAGCCGGTACCAAAATCATCCAGTGCAAAACTAATACCCATTTTATTACACACATGCATAATTTCTGAAATTTTCACTATATCTTCTAAAGCGCTAGTTTCTAAAACTTCTAATTCTAACAATGTCGGATTAATTGATTGGTGGGCTGCTAATAAGGTTTCTAACTGACTTATAAATTTAGTATCTTGTAGCTGTATCGCTGAGACATTAACACTTACTGGTATATTTAATCCGGCTGCTTGCCATATTTCTAATTGGGATAAGGCGGTATCAATAACCCAATTTCCCAGTTTTATGGATAGTATGTCATTTTCGATCGTGGGTAAAAATACAGCCGGTGGAAGGATTCCTTGTTCAGGGTGTTGCCATCGAATCAAAGCTTCTACACCTATAATATCACCCGAGTACATATTGACCTTAGGCTGATAATATAAGACAAATTCATCATTGTTCAGGGCAGTTTTTATATTTTCGAGACTTTTATGATGTCCTCTAACGTTCCGATCATGGGTGGCATCAAAAATATGGAAGCGATTTTTACCAGCCAGTTTGGCTTGGTACATGGCTTGGTCTGCCTGGCGAAGTAATTGATCAGCCCCCACTTCTTCATTTTGAGGATAATAGGTTATGCCTAAACTCGCAGAAACCTGCATAACTATTTGGTTTTTATGTACTGGTTTGGCAACCGCCTGCAATAGACGATTAATCAATGATAAACTGGTCTGGCCATTGTCAAGATCTAGCAATACTGCAACGAATTCGTCGCCACCCAGCCGAGCAATAGTATCACCATTACGGATAACCTTTTTCATACGAGTAGCCAATTTTATGAGTAATTGATCGCCAACTTCATGACCATAATTATCGTTGATGGCTTTAAATCCATCTAAATCGAGATAAACGACGGCTAACTGTGTTCCTCGGCGTTTGCTTTGATTCATGGCTTGATACATACGGTCTGCGAGTAACATTCGATTGGGCAGATTTGTTAATGCATCATAATGAGCAATATGTTCGAGTTGATGCTGATGTTGTTTTTGTTCGGTAATATCAGAAAAAAGGCCAACGTAATGACTGACTTTTCCTTTAGCATTTTTAACCGAACTGATGGTTAACATTTCTGCATAGACTTCGCCATTTTTCCTTTTATTCCAAATTTCACCACTCCAATGTCCTTTTTGGACGAGAGCAGTCCACATTGTTTGATAAAACTCGATTCCGTGTCGATTAGAGCTGAGGATACTGGGGTTGTGGGCAATGACATCTTCTCGCTCATAGCCGGTTATTTGTAAAAAAGCGTCATTGACATCAACAATTGAACCTTTATCATTAGTGATAATAATGCCTTCTCGTGCATGGGTAAAAACATTTGCTGCCAATTCTAAACGAGATATTGCTTGCCTTAGTTCAGTTATATCTCGGCTAATTCCAAAAATTCCAATTACCTGATTTCCACTTTGGTTAAACACCGGCCATTTATTGGTATTGACCCAGCCTTTTTGACCATTGGCCGTATAATATGGATTGGTTTTATTGATCAGAGGTTGGCCTTTTTCGAATACCGGTAACTCTTCTTCATAGTAAATTTGAGCTGTTTCTTTTGGAAATATTTCAAAATCATGTTTACCATACATATCCTTCCAACTTTTGTGATTGGTAATATCAGCTAACGTTTGGCTACAAAATAAAATTCGGCTTTTGGCATCCTTAAAGTAAATAAAATCGGTAGTATTGTTCAGAAAGGTAATGAAATGTTGATTTAGGGTACTAAGCTCTTCTTTGCTAGCCTTAAGTTGTAAATAAGCACGCCTTTGCTGGTATATATAATTAATCAGTAGGATAAATAGAAGAAATGTTACTATTGAACTGGTTTGTCTCCAAAATAAGACTTCTTGTTCCTGTTCATCGTTTAGAATACCGAGCCATTTATTATAAATCCGATCATAGGTTCCATCGGTTAGAATGATTGACAAACCTTCATTTAATTCGGCTAATAGTTCTTTGTTCCCTTCTTGTACGGCAAAACAAAAATCTTGACGGAACTCTTTTAGTGGAGCAATTGCCGTTTTTATATTCTCCAGCTTAAGTTTGTTTATCAAGTTAAGTCCTACTAAGCGTTGGACGACGACTGCATCAATTTTATTCTGAGATAATTTTAGTAGTGCTTCTTCATAACTGGGATAAGAGACCAATTTATTGCTCAGGTTTTTACTTTGGATAAATTTTTCAGCATTGTCGCCGAGCATAACGCCGATACGCAGGCCATTAAGGTCATTTAAATTTTTAATTGCATGATTGTTTTTTTGAACAAATACTGCGCCATAAAGTTTTATATAGGGAAGTGTGAAATCGAATATTTTTTCTCGTTCAGGGGAGCGCCCTACTACCGGAAGTGCTTCTAGTTTTCCTTCTTCAAGTTTCTGCTTGATGATTTTCCAAGGGCCAACGGAATAAGAAACTTCTCGGCCCATGGCCTTTAAAGAAGCTTGCATAAGTTCGACTGAAAATCCTCCAGCACTCCCATCGCTATTAACAATAGAAAAGGGAGGATAATCAAGTTCGCTAGCTGACTTGATTGGAGTATTTGCTGAACAATATGAAAGCCATAGCAAATTGATAAGCAAATAAAAGAGTACATATCTCCCCCCAGAGAATAATAATTTTGACATTTTAATTATTTGAAGCGAACTAATTTATTTTGAGGATAATGGAATAAACTCACTATCTTCATAATTTTTTTAGTAAATATATTGATGGGAAAAGATTTTTCTAGGTTAATTATTACAAATATATGAATACTTAAATTTTACCTGAGTTTCAATTCTAAGCAATAGTTTTATCGATATCATTTCTTTCAAACATAAATAATTTGAACAGAGAAAAATATTTATTGATAACAATATAAAATATAGAAATACCATGAGCTAACCTAAAAATATCCGTTGCTATATACTCGGCAACTGCTCCTGCCTCCCTGTAGTCGTCCATGCACTGGTCCGGACTCCATCTGGCCAGTCATACCTAGCCGGTCGCACCTAGCCGGTCGCACCTAGCTAGGCCGTTCCCCAATATCCCATAAAATTCTTAATCTTGAGTATTTATGGTGGACCGGGGATGAACCTCGATACGAGTTCAATTGCATTTTCTAGGTTAATTGACGTTTTCACCATTGGCTGGGGGCTTTTCACTCACCTTCAGGGGGATTTCAGCCTATCTTTTCCTGTGAGGCTATAATGATTTTTAATATTTTTAATAAAAACAACAGCTTAAAATTTTGGCAAGGTTTTTGATAAGTATAAAGACAAAGATACAGTTAGTGATTATCTGACTGGCTTTTTTTGACGGAGTATCTAGGGTTGATTTTTTGTCTATTACATGAATTTGATTTGGGGTTGTTGACCTTTCAGATGGCAGTGCAAAAACTAGCCATAATCAGGCGAGAGATGCGGTCGGCTAGATGCGGTCGGCTAGATGAAAGGTCAACAGGCCCTAGTATTAAATTCTCCCAAAATCAGTATAGCGTGCAATAGATAAAACCTAGATGTATATAATAAAAAGTTAGATTCGACTTTTTTTAGATAGAGGAGACCGGATTATGAACTGGAATCAAATAGAAGGTAATTGGAAACAATTTAAAGGAAAAGTACAAGAAAAATGGGGAAAACTAACTGATGACGAATTGGATGTCGTTAGAGGCAATAAGGAAAGACTGATTGGTAAACTCCAGGAAAATTATGGAATTGCCAGAGAGGAAGCGAAAAAAGAGATCGAGGAGTTTGAACAGTATCACTAGTCTGGATTAATCAAGCGAATTATATGAATAGTTACGAATAATTTTTAATAATGTTCGTGTCGTTTAGATTTTCTGACAGTAATAATGCTTTTAAACCAGACTATCATTTCTGGCCAGAAACGTAGTTATTGATAAATGATGAGTGGAGTGACTAGCGAGCCTGTTGTTACAACAGATTGTATACATATTACAGTATTTTTAATTTAGGAGATAATTATGTTAAGTTGGGCTTTAACGTTCTTAATCGTGGCTATTGTGGCCGGTGTTTTAGGATTCTCAGGAATTGCAGGTACGGCAGTTCATATTGCATGGATTCTTTTTGTGGTAGGATTGGTACTTTCGATTTTCTTTTGGATCAGAGGCAGAAAAAGCAGAATATTGTAACTTATATTAACATCAAGGAGAATTAGATATGTATTTTTTTAAATATTTAGGGACTACTTTTATTTTATTGGCAGCATTGGTTTTTGCCGGTTGCGATGTTAATGAAGGTCCTTTTGAAAAGGCCGGAGAAAATATTGATAACACCATAGACGAGGTTCAGGATAAAGTTGAAGAGACCAAAGAAAAACTTGAAAATTAGTATTGGAGACTGGTGAGATTTTAATCTATTTATCAATTTAGGATAATTATTTTTGCTTAAAACCGGGGAAAATCAGTTGCCATCTACACGGCAACTGCTGCTCCTCGATATATGTACCTGCATTGTTATACCTGGGGATATCCCTATCCTATGCATTGTTCTATTTAGGTGTGTCCATTGAATAGTAAAGTAGCTTAATGATGCGTGTTTTGGCATCAATGTCGGCTAAAATATCCTATTTTAAGTGACTATAATGAGGAGGTTGGCTCTTAAACCAGATTAATGATTTTTGTGATATTATTTACTTTGTATTAATGCCGTTTGTCTTTTGTCTATTCTTTGATTTTAAAAAATCGATCTAAAACAACAAAGATAGACAGTATGCTATTTTCTCCCACTTAATATTTGTTTTGTTTAAATATGGTAAAAGTACAATTTTTTTTAAGTCGAGCAGTTTGGTTATTGTCGGGTATTGTCTTACTGGTTTTCATTTTGGGACAAGTTCTATTGATATATGGTTCCTGGAGCTATTCAAAAGGTATAGAGCCAGTGTACCAACACACCCATTATTTGCGGCAGCTAGAGACGGTGGACTTTAATCTTCGTAAAGTTTTGCTCAGTATGGAAAGTGATGAAAAACGGGTTTTAGATAGTATTGTCTTTGAAGATTATAAAAATCAAATAAATCAACTCATTAAACCACCCTCTAATTTAAAAGATGAATCCCTTTCCGATTTAAAATCCGTGTATGAGCATTTGGATAAGAATAAATATATTGATAAATTTTTACTCCAAAAAATGCTTAATTTATTAAGGATAGTCATTAACCAGGAGCTTAATTCACATCAAGAATCGATTCGAACAGTGAGTTTTGATGCAACAGAAAAGTTTTTTTTGGCAATTGGGTTAGCCTTGTTACTCTTGATAGTTGCTTTAATATTATGGTTTATGGTGCGCCAAAGGATTATTCAGCCATTAACTCATTTAACCAATAAAATGTTTCTTCTTGCCAGAAAAAATTATACAGAGCTTGAAGTAGATGATGCCGATCCAATATTGTCACCGTTAATTGAAAAATATAACTTTATGGCGAACCGGCTCAAAGTGTTAGAGATAGCAGAAAAAAAACGTCGGGATGCATTGGAAAAAGAAGTGCGTAAAACTAGCCAAATATTATTGCAACAGCAATATCGAATGTACCAAGCAGAGAGGTTGGGAGCCGTCGGAGAATTGGCCGCCGGTGTCGCACATGAATTACGTAACCCTTTAATGGGGGTGAAAATGGCTTTAACAAATATTGGTGTTGATATTCAAGATGAAGAGATTTCTGAACGAATTAATTTGATTGTTAATGAAGTCGATCGAGTCAACCAGCACCTCAGTTATTTGTTGGAACAAGCTCGACAACAACCAGAACTTCCAATTGAAATTTATATCGAAGAAGAGTTAAAAATTTTATTAAACCTGGTTTGTTATCAATTACCTCACGAGGTTTCAATTGATTATGAAATAGAATCCCCATCAATTTGTTATTTGCCTCGCAATCAATTGCATCGTATATTGTTAAATTTAATATTAAACGCAGGGCAAGCATTGAAAGATAATTCTTCAGGAGAGATTCGGTTACAGGTCCGACCGAAAAAAGAAATGTTGGAAATAAACATTATGGACAACGGTCCTGGTTTTCCTGAACTTATGATGAAATCTGGAATACAGCCTTTTCTCAGTATGCGGCCAAATGGAACTGGTTTAGGTTTGGTTATGGTTCGAAGAACTGTTCAGGATATGGGCGGAGAAATACATTTGCGCAATCGAGACGAAGGTGGGGCTTGCGTCACTTTAATTTTACCGTGTAAGAAAAATGACTAAAAGTATATTAATAATTGAAGACGAGGCCTTATTGGGGATGGAACTCAAACGTTATTTTGAACGTTCGGGTTGGCTGGTAGAATTGGCACCCAATCTTAAAGAAACAAAAAACAAACTCCTCAAAGAGGAGTTTCACCCTCCTGTCGTGTTGGCAGATATGAATCTTCCGGATGGTAACTCCCTGGATCTATTAGAAGATATTAAACAACACAATATTGTGGGTGAATGGATATTTCTAACAGGTTATGCTTCAGTGGCCGATTCTGTTCGCGCACTCAAAATAGGCGCTTATGATTTTCTAGAGAAACCCGTTGACTTTCAACGTTTAGACTTGGTTGTCAGTGGTGCAATGCGTAGCGCCACAGCTCAAATACGTATACAAGATCGACAAAAAACAGATACTTACCATTACACACCGGAGAGCTTTGTAGGTCAAAGTGAGTCGGCCAAACATGTGCGGATGATTTTGGGAAAACTGGTTGAAACTCCTATTTCCGCTCTGATTATTGGTGGAGAAACGGGAACAGGAAAGGGAGTGACGGCGAAAATTCTGCATTATAACGGAATGCGTAAAACCGGCCCCTTTATAGAAGTGAATTGTTCCGCCTTACCCAAAGATCTTTTGGAATCTGAATTATTTGGACATGAAGCGGGTTCATTTACCGGTGCCAAAGGTAAGCGAAAGGGAGTTTTTGAGCAAGCTGATGGAGGAACTTTATTTCTGGATGAAATTGGTGAGATACCCATAGAATTGCAAGCAAAGTTGCTCAAAGCTTTGGAAGAAAAACGCTTTCGGCGAGTTGGGGGAGAGCGAGAGATTTCTGTTGATATCCAAATTATTGCCGCTACCAATCGAGACCTGTTGTCGTGCATAGAAGAAGGAACTTTTCGAGAAGATCTATATCATCGCCTGAGTGTCTATCAGTTTCGGATCCCTACACTGCGTGAGCGAATTATGGATTTGAAAGAGTTAATGCCGGTGTTTATTAATGAGTTTAATGCGCAATCAGGAAAAAAAGTAAGCCAGATAAGCGATGCTGTTTGGGATAAATTAAATAATCATGGTTGGCCTGGTAATGTACGTGAATTAAGGAATGTTGTTGAACGTTGTGTTTTATTTTCGGATGATTCTGAATTTCCAATACAGTGGTTAAACCTAATTCCTGAAAATAATCGTGGTGATAAAATAGTGTCAAATTCTGACTCAGATATGGTTGATGCGAATGGAAAATTTGTAAAAATACCCTTGAATGGTTCGATGAGTTTGGATGAGATGGATTGTTTTATTATCAATTCAGCATTGGAACAGAATGACTATAATGTAACAGCAACTGCACGATTACTGAATACCACTCGAGATACCTTGCGTTATCGTGTTAGTAAATACGATATTGACCTTCCACAAACTGAATGAGGTGAAGGAAATACAAATTACCGTTTAATTACTTATCCCATCCATCTTTTTGTATCATAACCGTAGTCTTTACATGGATGTTATAGATCATAAGGAAGGATGTGGTTTGAAATTCAATCCATTATCCTAAAAACGCAGTTGCCATCTACTGCTCCTCTACAATTGTTCCTGCATTGTTCTCGGCTTTGGCTCCATTTCACTCTATCTCTTCCATCCAAATAACCCATGAAACCCTCAATCTCAGGCACTTAGGGGCCACCCAGGCTGAACCTCGCGACGAAGTCAACTGAGTTTTAAAAGGAAACTTTTTAATTGGGGGATTAGTCATTTTTATCATGGGTGTTATTACCCACCAAGTTGATTTTGTTTTTTTATCTTATTGTTTTGATTGAAAATTTAAAGTTGGCACTAACTATGCTTAGTTATAAGTAAGCGATTTCTATTGGATAGGAAAACAGCATTAAAAAAACTTAAGGAGATATAATTTATGAAACGTTATCCATTAAAAACTATAGCAAAAGCATGTGCTCTTTCGATGGCATTTATGGTTACACCTGCATTGGCAGCAACTGACAAAGATAAGCTCTCAGATATTTGGGCTGATGCGACATTAACCACTACCTATGCACTGAATACCCAACTTAATCCATTTAAAATTGATGTGGATATCAAGCAAGGTGTGGCAGTTTTAAGAGGAAGCGTTGATTCCAAAGTGGAGAAGGAGTTAGCTGAAGAGTTAGCTTTAGGTGTTGATGGCGTTACGCGAGTTGATAATCAGCTGGTTGTGGAATCGAGTTCGACAAGCATGGTTCAAAAACCGGGCCATGATAAAAAATCTGCAGAACGCAGTTTTATTCGAAAAGTGGAAGATGCCAATTTGACAGCGAAAGTGAAGTCTCAGCTATTATGGAATAGCAGTACTAATGGCTTGGATATTAATGTAAATACTCGTAATGGTACTGTCACTCTTTTAGGTATCGTTGAATCGGAGGCTCAATCACAGCTAGCGGAACAAATTGCGCATAACACAAGGGATGTATATGAAGTTATAAACAAATTAAAGATTGTTAAGGTAGAAAAGAAGGTTCCCTTGGAAGTTAAGCTTGAAAGAAAAGCGGAGGGAGCGATACAAACAATCAGTGATACATGGATCACCACCAAAGTAAAATCGACATTACTTTATAATCGGAATGTTGATGGTAGTTTGATTAGTGTTCAGACCAAGGATGGAGTGGTGAACTTAAGTGGTCAGGTTAACACTGAAGCCCAACGTCAATTGGCAATGTCCATTTCTCAAAGTATAAAAGGTGTGAAATCAGTTAAGTCAAACTTAACGATTAATTAAGTTTCTAAATGTGAATGGTCGTGAGGATAATGGGCATAGGTGTCGTTTGTACGGCAGCTATGCCAGATTAAAAAAAACAAAGGAAATAAAAAATGAATAAATCGAGTACAACAAAAAAACAAAGTCGTAACACACAATCAAATGAAAGTGTTTCTAGGCAGGTTGCTGAGGAATTGCATGAAAATATAGATAAAGCAGCAGCCAAAGGGGAACAACTTGAGCAAGAATTGCATGAGAGAGGGCAAAACATTCAAGATAATGCGCAACATCTACAAAGCGGATTAAAAAAAGTTGTGCGTGATAATCCTTGGCTGGTGGCCGGAGGGTCTTTAGCGTTGGGATTTTTGCTCGGCTCGTTAATCAAACGTAATTAAAAGTCTGATTTATTATGACTCAACCAAATAAAGATAGTGAAAATCAGGTGGAACAAACTGATGATTCCCATATTAAAGGATTGAATGGAGCATTTTCTGAATTGGGAGAAAATTTCCTAAAACAACTTGCAGAATTGGTTAAACTGCTCAATTTAGAGATTAGTTATTCCGGTTTAATGGTTGCAATTGTTTTGGCTATGGCTTTGGTTGTGGGGATTACTGTATTCAGCATCTGGGCTTTGTTATTGGCCGCGACGACTTCATTGCTACTGACGCTGGGAATGAGTTTAGCGGCGGCCTTGTTGATATTGGCTGTTGCTAACATTTTAATTTTATTGTTGGCTTTGTGGTTTATGAGGTGGTCTCTTGCACGTATCGGTTTGCCTCGAACTCAGCGTGCCTTGGGATTGGAGAATTAAAATGTTTCCTACAGAAAAACAACTTTTTAGTCAGGAAAAACGGTTTTACAAAGCACGTTTAAAAACAAAAATTTCTCAGCGCCGTCTGTCGCTGGGAGTACAAGAGAAATTATCATCGACATCTGGTTTAGTAACCACTTTCTCGTTAGGCTTGGGAGCAGGACTATTAAGTGACTCTTCTAAGGCATCCATTAAACCATTTAAAGGTTTTGGTTTTTTTATAAAACTTCTTCTTCAATACCTGTTGAAATAATTTAGGACTTAAATTGAAAACTACCGATAGTCAGCCTTCATCTAAGGATAGGCTGGAAAATACCCTGAATACTGGCAATTATTCTGAAATGGCACAAACGTCAGAGGAAAGTCAATTTAATCAAGGGAATCCGTTGAGATTGAGTATGGAGTCTCGGTTATTAATGGGATTGTTATTTTTTACGGTGATCTATAGTTTATGGATTGCCAAGCAACTGCTGATCCCCATTATGCTTGCTTTTATTTTAAGTTTATTGCTGGCTCCATTGGTAAGATATCAGGGAAAACTCAATATTCCCAGACCTTTGGGGGCGGCATTAGTCGTGGTAACAATCTTGACCGTTTTCTCTCTCGTCGTATCAAGTACAATCGAACCCGTAAGTAATTGGATCGAACAATCTCCACGGGTTTTAAAGCAACTGGAAATGAAAGTTTATCCGATTAAGAAAAAAGTAGAAGAGGTAACAGAAACTGCTGCTCAAATGGACCGGCTTACTTCTGTCGATTCTCAACCATCAGTCAAAGTGAAAGAAATAAGTTTGAGGGATTTGCTATATTCTAATGCTCAAACTCTGATCACCAGTACCATAATGGTTGCATTTCTTGTTTATTTTATGCTTTCCTGGGGGAAAATTTTAATCTTGAAAGTGGCCCGCATATTCCCCAGAAATGAGTTTCGGCATCAATTTATTCGATTGTCGTTAGTCTTGGAAAAAGGAGTATCTAGATACCTGGCTACCATTACTTTAATTAATCTCTGCCTTGGTATTGTTGTGGCAATTATCTTATATGCTTTTGGTGTGCCTAATTCACATCTATGGGGAGTGGTTGCTGGATTATTTAATTTTATTCCCTATATCGGTCCCATGTTGGTATGTCTATTTTTGGGAGCCACTGTTTTATTAATCTTTGATGGATTCCTTATGGCAACAATCATCGTCTCTTCGTTTATTGCTATTACCGTTATCGAAGGCCAGATTGTTACTCCTTTAATATTGGGAAAACAGTTAGCATTAAATCCCTTAATTGTTTTTTTAAGTGTTGTTTTTTGGTTTTGGCTGTGGGGGGTATTGGGGGCTTTTATGGCTGTCCCTCTTTTAATTATGATTAAATTTATGGGGGAGCAGATTAAACCTCTTAATTCCATTTCATCCATTGTCGGTCGTTAAACCTAGAAAACGCAGTTGTCATCTACTCGGCTTTGGCTCCAAGCGTCGCTCTACCTCCCCCATCCATGGGGTCGTCGGTAACTGCGTTTTCTAGGTTAAATCTCCACTTCAACGAGCAATGGCAAATGATCAGATGCCAATTTTGCGGTGGAGGAGCGCGGTACTTGAATACTTTTTATAGACGACTGGGAAGTTATCCAAAATCGATCCAAAGATAGAAAAGGCCAAATTGCCGGAAAAGTATGTGGAGTTTCTATCGGACCGAAAAAATTTCTTAATCTCCTTAGTTGCCGACTCCATCTGAACCATTCATTTAAATCTCCAAGCAATATTTTTATCTTTGCATCAGAATCGCACACCTTGTCCAATAAATAGTCAATTTGTTGGCGACGTTCTGATGCCTTTAGACCTAAATGGGTTGCTATGATTTGAACTTTTTGATGTTTGATCTGTAATTCCAGTTCAATAGCCAAACGTGGTTCGCGACCTGTTTTACTAATATCGTGCAGTTTATACTCAAGATAAGGAAGTCGAGTTAGAATGGCATTACCAAAATTGCCACGCTGATCTTTAAATGTAACGCCTTTAATTGCTGTCATCTGTGTCCGATCCGCCCAGTATTGCAGCACATTTTCACATTCTTTCGTCTCGAAATTGACTTCTTGTAGAGCGATAATATCGGCATCCAAACTTTGCAAAATTTTGTAAATACGTTCAATGTCCTGATTGCCGTCAAATCCAATGGCTCGATGTATATTATAGGTAGCAATGCGCATTATGGATAAAGTTGCCTGCTTTGTCTTTGTTTTTTCACCCATTGACGTAGTTTGAACAAAAATAAGATAACTAGAATTGAGGTTATGCTAAGTAATATAATATTTTGCCAATTCGCTTCTTTTAATAAAACCAGTACTCGATCCGTTAATAAAGTAATGGCCAGTACGCCGGGAATGATACCGATAAAATTACCGATGGCAAAGTCACGTAGCTTGATTCCCGACACTCCGGCTATGATATTGATAATAGAAAAAGGGGCAACCGGGACAATACGAAAAAAAATAATGCTCAATACACCACGTTTGGACAAGCTGGCCATTAACCGATTTCCGATGCTACCCGCTATTCGTTTGGCTCCTTCGTGGCCTAATAGGTGACCAATGCCAAAGGTGACTAAGGCTGCTATTTCGGTGCCTAATAGAGCATAAATTCCACCTAACCAAGGCCCGTAAACTGAAATAGTAGCAATAATAATAAACGTTATAGGTAGGGCAAATACACTACCCAGAATAAAAAAGAGTAGTACAAGCAAGGGAGAGAGCGAACTGTCTTTAATCCATTCTACAACTATTTCAGCATTTTCCGCGCTGACCCAAGTGGATAGTTCGGTCCAACGCCAAATAGCAGCCAGTGCAAAAACACAAAAAACCAGTAGACTGATTCTTAGCAAGTATTTATAGGTGGGTTTTCTTTGTTCCGGTTTAATAAATTGATTGAGTAGTTCTTCCGGTTCAACCGGTTTCTCGGGATCCAATATGGTTGAATCTGGAACCCAGTTATCGACATCTTCTTCAATATTCTCGTTTAGGGGCTGTAAACTTCGTATTCCACCTTGTAATGAGGTTAGCGTTTTGATGAGCGATTGTTGGTGCTTTTCCGCCGTAGCGACGTTTTTTACATCGGTTGAGAAGTGTTCGGCTAACAGCCGATGACGAAATTCAGTAATGGCATGTTTAACATTCGTGTTGTCAGTAGAAACTAAAGACAGGTCGCATTCTGAGTCGAATCCCATGGATCGATTACTAATATTGGACGAACCCACACGAACAAAAACATCATCAATAATCATTACTTTGGCATGAATCATAAGCGAAATATGGGGTTCTTTCGATAAACGTGTGTAATATATACCTAAGCGCTTGTGAATGTCTGCTGTGCGTAATTTTTTTAATTGGCGATTACGCAAGACGTCCATTGTATGTTGTTCCAACCAGCCTCCGGTTTTTTCCGGCATAATGATCACTATTTCCGGGCCTTTGTCTTGCTTGAGCCTGTCGATAAGTACCTCAACTATTTGGTTTGAAGTAAAATATTGATTCTCGATATATATAAAAGTTTGTGCGGCAGCAATACTATCCAGATAAAGACATTCAACTTCACGAATTTCGCCTTTATCTAAATATGCGGGCATGGTTCGTGATATTGCAATGGGGGCGTCGCGAATACTGGGTTTAACACTGTTCGGCCAAAGAATTTTTGCAGCTTTGCTATTGAGTGGGGCGGCAGCACCCTGGGTGGCAACCTGCCACCTTTCCCGGACCAGTTCCCCTAACGCCATAGCAACTTGACCATCAACTATCATTTGGACATCGTGAAAGGGGGGATAGCTTTCACCATCAGGGTCTGTGCGGCGCTTATCATCGAGATGATGTGCAGAAGTATCCCAACGCCATTTGCTTAAATCAATTCCTCCGGCAAAAGCGACTTGATCATCTATCACAACAATTTTTTGATGTTGGGAAGCACCGATGGGGTGGTTACCGTCGAGACAAAAATGGATGCGTTTATGTGATTTCCAGCTCAATTTATAGTAAGGGAAATATTCACGTTCCATGGTATAAATCATGGCGAAATCCCAGACCAGAATATAGACATTTAGTTGTGGCCTTTTACGCACCAAATAATCGAGCAAAGCACCCAGTTTTACGGGATAGTCATCTTGGCATTCTTCCCGAAGCAGCACAAGCTCACTATGAACATCCCAACCGACGATAAATATGGAGTCTTGTGCTTGACATATTGCTTCCCTGACGGCTCGAAAGTAACTTTCACCATTAATTAAAAAAGCTGCTCGATTTGCGATGGGATAACGCCAATAATTATGGCCTTCTTGAAGAAGGTTCTTCATCGTAAAATTTCCTTATCTTTGCGTTTAGTTAATTGGAGTCAATAATTCTTTTTTGTTTTAAAATAAAGGTAACCAAGCATTTAAACACGACTACTTTTTAGTCGCAACCACAAATAACCACTTAAACCAGCAATCAAAGAGGCAACGATTATTCCCATTTTTGCGGTTAATAATGTCTCCGGGTTATTTTCAAATCCCAAATTACTCACAAAAATAGACATGGTGAATCCCATACCACCTAACAAACCTAGTCCTATAATATGTTGGATATTCACGTTAGGAGGTAAACATCCTAGTTTAAAGTGTATGGTTAACCAGGCCATCAAAGGAATGCCGATTCCTTTTCCCAAAACCAACCCCAAAATAATCCCCATTGCCAGCGTATTGTCGATTAATTCCGGTAATGTTCCAACATCTATTGGAATACCTGCATTGGTTAATGCAAATATTGGAATGACGAATAGAGAAACCGGGTGCTCTAAATATTTTTCCCAACGGCGTAATGGGGCTGTTGTTTTTTCGGCTGCCTTTTCGACTTCTTCAACAACGGAATGTTGTGCGCTTTCACCAAGAATAGGGTTCGTGTCATCTCGATTTTTTTCCATTTTTTCGAAGCGTTTTAAAAGATTTTTTACTTTTAAAACAAACCAAACAGGATCTCGAGCAGTACGAGCGGGAATCGTGGCTGCAACGAGGATGCCTGCTACCGTTGAATGAATTCCAGATCCTAACATGCACAGCCAAAGCATCACTCCACCGATAAAATAAATAAAGGGACGGCGAATACCTAAAAGGTTGCATGTAATTAAAGCAACCATTATTGTTGCAGCAAAAGCAAGTGGTGTAAAATTGATAGTATCGGAATAAAAGAAAGCGATAACTAGGATGGCACCCAGGTCATCAATAATGGCTAAAGCGGTGAGAAAAGCAAAAATAGCACTTGGAATCCGATTCCCAAGAAGGGCTAAAATACCAACAGCAAATGCTGTGTCAGTTGCCATCGGTATTCCCCAGCCCTTGACATAATCGGTATCGGCATTTAGAAAATAAAATATTATTGCTGGTACAACCATTCCTCCAAATGCAGCTGCGATAACCGGTATCAAGCGCTTTTTGTCTTTCATTTCACCGACCAGAATTTCTCGTTTAATTTCCATACCTAATAGGAAAAAAAACAGGGTCATAAAACCTTCATTGATCCAGTGTTTTATATTCATACTGAACGAGAAGTCCCCTAAAAACACACCTAAGGGTAAATGTAGTAAAGCTTCATAAGTATGATAATATTGTGAATTAGCAATCACTAGGGCTAAAATTGTGAAACTAATAAGGACCATACTACTGGTCGTTTGATCCTTAATAAAATGATGAAAAGGTTCCAATACCTTTTCGAATTCTTTTTCTAGAGAAGATGTAGATATCACCATAAACTCACCTTTAGATAAATTTTTAAATTGCAAGCAAATCTATTTGACTGACTTTATAACTTTTGGTCAGTCAAATAACTTGATATTGCTAATTGGGGAAAATGAAAAATTATTTATTGGGCTATTTACTGGACAACCGAAGCATCCTTTAGAGTCCATTTCAATACGTTGACATTGGCGTCATTGGACAGATTAAGCTTCCACAATTTATTGTCGTAACTCACTTGTGGGATGCTGATATCCAAACTTTTTTCATCAACAACAGCTGAACTTAAGGTGCTTTTTCGGTCACTTAAATTAAAGCTTTTCATCACAAATTGAATAGGTGCAGAACTTGTTATTACTTCCATATTTGCACTAAAAGTTTGTTGACCAAAATTAACGGCGGGTAAATATAAGCTAAGATTTCCAGAACTATTCAATTCAGCTTTGGCTATATTTAATTTGTCATCAAAAATAATCCCTGAATCTAACTGACTGACAATTAGCGAAAAACATTGATGGATATTATTTTGTTTAGCGGATTGAGAGCTGGAATCATAACATGCTTCGCCATACAATAAAGTGTCGGTTTTAAGTTGGTCTTTATGGTTAACCACGATTTGATAAGTTTCACCAATAATTGGGTTATATATAACCACTTGTTCAACGTTATCTCTTATATTGTCACCGATTCCAGCACCTTTTGCAGGATCATCCAAGTTCATTTTCCAGGGATAAAAGGTGATGTCATTATTAATGATTCTGAGATCTAAATCATTCGTCAAGACAATATCCGAAGGGTCGAGAGCATCTGGATGAATTTTTTCAGGATAATCAGTCCATACGATAGTCGCGACTATCGGTTTGGACGATTTGGCTACAAAATCTAAAGTGTATTTTTCGCCATTATTTAAACCTAATTGTAAGATTTGATGAGTTGAGTCATTTTTATCCAAAAGTGAACTGGCTCTTTTGGTATTTAATGCTCCCCAGCCGGTACTAAAATCCGGTCCTGCAGGTTGAATATCGTCAGCACTATGTATTGCCAGAGCTTTCAAAGTAGCTGCCCGCATGGCCTTATTATTATTGAGGCTTTTATATTTTTCTTGCAGTAGTAGTAAAGAGCCTGATAAAACCGGTGTCGACATGGAGGTACCACTTAAATCTTCATATGCATCGTTTGTCCAGGTAGAAATGACATTATCTCCTTTTGCTACAATATCCGGTTTAATTCTGCCGTCGTCAGTTGGCCCTTTACTACTATAAGTGGCAATTTTCTCATCCGAACCAACAGCGCCAACGGTTAAAATATTTTTTGCTGTCGAGTCAGGCATTAAACAATCAAAACCGTCCTTGTTGGCACAATCGGTTGTTCGTGTTTTGGAACTTTCTACTTGAGTCCATGTACCATCATATTTCCAAGCAATATGTGAGGTTCCAGATGGGGGACCTTCGTTAACATTATTTCCAGCTGATTTAACAATCAAGTGATAGGGGAGAATATAACTGGCATAGTCCAAATCAAAAGCATCTTTAGTATATAGACCATTTTTATAATCTTGTTCAGGATGACAAAATTCAAATTCATCGCAATCAACACCATTCCAAACCCATTTGATATGGGGATACTCCGGTAAACCTGAAGCATGGTAAGACCAGCCCGTTAGTGTTCCATAAGAGTGATTAGAAATAAGTAACCCATCACTGGTTGCATATTTTGCTGCAGATGCAATTATTTCTGAAGCATTATTATTCCAATTAAAGGCATGTATCGTTGCCTCTGGCGCCATACCCTTTGCTTCTAAATTATTGTTACCGGATGCAACTAAAGTACCGGCGACGTGGGTTGGATGAGGATCAACAATCATTTCATCTTCATCTTTCCATATAATTCGTCCATCGTATTCGGAATGGTCTTCATCAACGCTTCCTGTATCCCATAAGCCTATACTTAATCCTTTACCGGTATAATTGTTCCACATTAAATTGGTACCTGATAAATTAGCTTCTTGTAAATTTCTATGGTTATTTTTACGAGAAGTAGTTCCGTTATATATGGGAATACCGGCTTCAGTTAAATATTTAATTTCGACACCTTGAGATTTAATCAGCCAATTGTTTACTTGCGCAACATTTACCGCATTTTGATATTGTAAATGACTGTCATCCCGGTACTCGGAGGCAAGAATTTCAATATCAATGAGACTAACCGGTAAATTATTTGCAATATTTTCCACTTCCTCTGTTGCATTATCGACAGAATCTATTGTGTCCGATGTTAGATCATCAACTGTATTTGAGGCATCAACTGCTGTATCTACAATAACATCCACTGTCTCAGAAGAGGTATTATCCACTGTGTCTATTATTTGTGAACTGGAATTGTCAATTGTATCAATAATTTCTGGTATGGCATTATCAACAATAGGAGGAGCCTCTCCTGTGGAATCTTCGCCACTGGTGGTTGCAGTTGATATTACCTCTGCCGCTGTGCTATCAGTTGTCTCCAGAGCTGTATTAGCGGTTGAAGCCACATTATTAGTGACAACTTCGGTTGCCATGCCAGCATCTTCAGCACCTGAAGTGATAATGCTCAAGACAGCGGAATAACTTTTAAGTGAAATTAGACACAGAGCAAGAATAATACTACTTATTATGATGCTTTTACTTTTCATCTTTTGTCACTCCAAAGACATTTCTAATTGATTATTTGGGTTAAATTTTTATCTTTAAGTCATTAACTTAAAGACTGCTACCTACTTAGATTAGGATGTGAGTAAATAGTTTCATTACAATCATATAATAATGTCGCTCTTACCTTTGCCGTTATTCCAGGATCACTGATGTGATAGGAAATTTGTTCAGCTGGTTTTTTTATAGATTCATTAGTTGCCATATGAGAGTCGATAATCAGTTGGTTATCAACTTCAAGAATATTATTAACTTCCTGTGCCAATTCTTCAGCCAATTCTTTCTCAACTGATGATTCAACATTACCTTTTAGCGTAGCAATACCACTATTTACGTCAACATCAATTTTAAATGGATTTAGATGTGTATTCAGTAAATAGATTGTGGAAAGAGAAGCTTTGGCCCATAAATCCAACGAAGTGTCATTATCATCCGGTATTTCCGCACCTGCGCATGCTATGGGGATGGCACAAGCAATTATTATGGCCTTTATTGATATATGTTTCATAATATTTACCTCCATAGTGTTTATTGATAGTACATGAGTAAAATACCATGTTATTCATAAAGCATAAATGGTGCCAACTTTAAAAATAATTTAAAAACAATTAGTTAGTGATGATTTGTATTGAAAATCTCAGAAAAAGGGGGATATCACAGATAGTAAAAGTGACTAATACCCCATTGCAAGATACAATTATTTTTTATTTCGATAGTTAATCCTAAAAAATGCAGTTGCTCATCCATACACTAGTGCGGTCCCCGTAAGGACTAAATCTTACGACTCCATGGATGGAGGAGGTAGAGCGAAGCATGGAGCCAGAGCCGAAGGACTTTCTGGAACATTTAGACGGCCGCCCATGACTTTCTTATGGACAGAGTGGCTACGAATAAAGCTTAGGCATTCTCACCACGTTAGGATAATATGTCTGGTAAAGTGTTAATAGATCATCTTATTAGAAACGATAGGAAAAAGACAAGGCACCAAACTCATCATTGCTGATTTGTTTTTTAAATTCCTTGCTACGGAAAATATGCGTTAAACTTATCTGTACACGATTAAAGTTAATTACCAAACCTGCTTGAATGTCACCCACCCAAGGTTCTTTATCGACACTATGACTGTTTTTCCAGGTATTCCCATCAAGAAAAATATTACGTGCAACATAACGTCCGTTAACGCCGGTAAAAAGAAACCATTCAAAACCCGAACGAGGTTGAAAGTATTTGGAGCCAATATTACTGGGGCGCATTAATGGCGGACCAAAATCTTGGCTCAGTCGATTACCTATTCGCAATAAAACACCAGTTTCTGCATGAGTGAAAATGTTACCTAGCATACCCCCGACACGAGTAGTAATATCCATGTGGTGTGGTACCAAGCCAAATTGCCATTGGCGCATATAGCCGATATTTATTCCGGGTTCATCATGCAATTGATTATTCCAACCATTCGGATCATCAGAATTTACATGCTTATGTACCCACTTCTGCACATTATCAGCTTGAGATGAAGGTCCTACTACACCAAGTGTCAATTCCAATGTATCATTAAAATTTCGCCGATCACCTTTTTTTGATAAGGTTCTAAAATCAGTCATTAGCGAAAAAGTAGCATATAACCAACCGGCAAATGGACGATCGTCTTTTATCAACGATTTTTGGGTAATATCATCTGGTGTAAAGATTGCTTGGCCCATGGAAAAGCCATAACGAACTTCTTTTTGAGATGAGTAAAATGGTGCCATTTTTGCCAAACTCAGCAACCAATCAGGATGATAGGTATCACTCACATAACTCAACTCTGTACCGTGTGTGTAATGCTTATCTTCTCCTGAACCAAATAAATCATTTTCGAATGAAATTGACCAGACACCTTGAGAGTCCTTAGCGAGAACAAATTGAGGTATTGTTAAAATAAGGATTAGAGTTACCAATACAAGTTTTTTTGTCACAATCCATTTTTTCATTTGTTTGACTTTCCATTATTTATTTATGATTAAAGCTAATCTAGCCATTGCTATACATCTTTAAAACTATTCTCAAATTATATAACTAAACTGCTAGAAAACGCATATTTAACCTAAAAAACGTTAAGAAGAATGAACAAAAAATGAACCTGCCAGCTCGCTCACTAATAACTTTGTTTGGACTTACTCCAAGTCCCAAATATTATTCTTTTATAGTTTGGTGCATTCTTTTTTAACCCCAGGGATGGACTCGCTCAACCTCAATAAAACGTTCCTGCTCATGACTATAGTCCCAACGCTGAATATTCAAGTCACATTGTTTTTTGCCCAGTTGCAGACGGACAAAGGAATTCTGCATATTATTACGTACTCGCTTTGATATGGCAGTACCAGCCTGAACAACCCAAGGGTCACCTTGCAAATCAGTAAAGTGTTTATTTAATGGCTCTGCAAAAGGAAAATGGATGTGGCCACCCAACACTAAGTTTAACCCTAATTGACTCCACTGCTGAAGCGCTGCTTCCGCACCTTTAATAAGGTTGTCGGTATCATCCTGTAATACGACGGCAAAGGGGTGATGTGCTACCACAACTTTTAAAGCATTTTCGGGTGCAACTTTTAAATGACGATTTACCCATTCCACTTGCTCGGCGTTGACTTGACCGGAAACGTGTTTAAACCGTTGCACAGTATTTAGACAAATTAACCATAACTTGTTGGAAGTATAAACGGGTTGAAGCTGCTCGGACATATAAGTCTGATAATTGTGAAAAGGCCAAAAAAAGCGAGCAAGCAAGTTAAAAAGCGGAATATCATGATTACCAGGAACAGTCAATATTGGTGATGTTGATAAGCTCTCAAAAAATGCTTTCGCCGCTATAAACTGGCCTTTCCTTGCACGTTGAGTGATATCACCGGTTATGACTATCAAATCATTATCCAGTTCGTATAAACATCTCTGCAAAGCCTTCATTACAATTGGGTTTTCAGTACCAAAATGTGTGTCAGATAATTGTACAAGATTCAAAGTACATTACCGTTTAAAAGGCAATGAATATGTCCTTGACGAATGCTGAAACGTAAGGGGGGCCGCATTTGCATAAGCTCACCATCAAGAGCGATAGGTATTCGCGATCTACGCATGTCCACTTTTAGTTCATCCACATGAAAGCATTCTATATTTTCCTCATCCAACAAGTTTCCTGTTAGTCCATTTGCCAATAGCTTCAGTAGTTCAATCCAAGAAATTGGAGACATTCGTAAAACCGTCAAGTTTTCAAGATCGGTATTGAAACGGGGATCGAGTTGTTGTAGTTGCTCGTGGTTGTGGTTAATCATTAATAAAGGAGTAAGTAATCGCTGTTGTTGGCCATTATATTCAAGATAGGCACGACTTATATGACGTTCACTTAACAAAGTCCAGACTCCCGATAGAATTGCAGTTAAACTACTGCGCCCTGTATGTTGTTGATGGGATTCCCGCGCCGCTATTACTTTAGGGTATAGTCCAAGACCTACGTTGACAATAAAGGGGCGATCGTTCAAATAAGCAAGGTCAATTGGTACCGGATGTGCACTTAATGCAAACTTAAGAGCTGCAACTGGATCGAGCGGAATACCATTATTACGGGCAAAAAAATTAAAGGTGCCTTGTGGAAGCACAGCAAAAGGCTGTTCAGTTCCAGCAATTTTATTTATTACGCCGCTGACAGTACCATCACCACCGGCAACTACCAACACACTATTATTTTGTTGACAATCTTTAAGTGCTCGCAAAAGTAAAGAATCAAAGTGCTCACCTGGTTCAAAGAAAAAGGTATTTCCTTGATATTCGGAAGGTACCTGTTCTTGCCAAAGTAATCCTAACTGCTTTGATTCTTCGCTTCCAGAAGCTTTGTTAGCAAATAAGGTTAGAGAATGTGACATGGTTTTTTCTACTTTTGAATATTTAGATGTCTAATTAAAACCTGTATACTGAGGTTGCTCATTAGCAGTGTATAAGACTGTAATTATGACCAAATCAAGAACAGTTTTTAGTATCAGCTGATTAATTTGGAGCCAATTAAAACTAATCGCTGGACGAAAGATTATCCTAAAAAACTCAGTTGACTTCGTAGCGAGGTCCACTGAAGCGCTTGAGATTAAGGATTTTATGGGTTATTTGGGTTTTATTCGTAGTCACCCTACGGGTGAAGCCCAAATGTTCCAGAAAATCCTTCGGCTCTGGCTCCATGCTTCGCTCTACCTCCTCCATCCATGGAGTCGTAAGATTGAGTGCTTAAGGGGGCCGCAGTAGATGGCAACTGAGTTTTTTAGGATTATACAGAATAGCCTATAAACCTAAAAACACGCAATTGCTTTTGGCTCTGGCTACACTCTATATCCCTATCCATTCTAGGCGGTCGCACCTAGCCGGCCACACCTAGTCGGTCGCAACCGAATAATCCTTAATTTTAGTATTTATGGGTGGCCTGCTATGAAGTCAACTGATTTTTCTAGGATAAATTGGAGAAAGAAAAAGTAGAATTGCAAGAAAAAGCACAAAGATGGACCCAAGTCATCAAGCATGGAAACTGCTAAAGTATCCGAATTGCTATAATTGCCTTGTTATTCAATGTGTTAAAGTGCTGAAAAAGAAATAATACCCAGACCTGGAATCGAACCAGGGACACAAGGATTTTCAGAGCGTTCCTGCTAATACTGACTCACAATGTATCACACCAAACAATTAAAAATCAATATGTTAGTATTGTTAAGTGTTGTCTAATATTGTTCATTACAGGCTGGTACTGTGATCAGATTGTGATCGTTTGTACTCGTAATCGACAATTAAAAAAACAAAAATTAGCTGAATTACACCGTTATTTTTATATTTAACGGAGGGGCTTGATAGCAATTATATTTTTTTATTTGTAGCCTATATCTCGTCTACATCTTTTAATATAGCAGTGATTAAATTCTGTTGAATATAAATACCATTAGCTTGCAACTCTTCAATGCAAGGTTTTAATTCAGACAACAAACCTGATTTTTTTGCTCGTCTTAAAATACCTAATGTACCAATTCGGCAAATTCCCAGGCGTTCTGCTAATCTTCTGGCTTGTGCATCATCCAAGTAATACACAACTATCTGGAGTCGTTTGTGCTAGCGCAATAGCTTCTGCTTCGCCTGCACCAACTATAATTGATAAAGGTTTCAGAATAAGTTGTTCTGGTTTGTGAATTTCTAGAAAATTTGCATGGGTTACTGCACCAGAACCTGGCAAACCTTTGCCTTGCACTGTGACCTCGTGCCAAACTGCATAGGGGTATCAAAACATGTTCATACAATTGATGAAGTAAGTTTATTTTATCGAGAATAGATAAGGCAATCAGTGGGCTGCTATCGGCAATAATAACTTGATTAGTCATCTTTCAATTCATCGGCGATCTGATCGTCATATAGGTTGATGGCAGGTATTTTTAGACGCCCTAACTCAAAAAGAAAACGTACTTTTTCCATATTGCAAAACTCGGCTGCTTTGCCCAAGGATAAGCGATGAAGTTCAAATAATTTTATTGCGAGTAGAAGTTTCATTTCTTCTTCAAATTCACTTGGTGATTTTCCAGATGTGATTAACAAATCATCTGGATACGGCATAGTTAGTTGATGCATTATATATCCTCCTGGATAATTCTGTATTCCATGTTATCAAAATCAATGCAACTTTAAAAATAATCACTTCAAAAGGGTTCTCCCCTTGAAAAATTAAGTCTTGTTTTGCAAAGTCTTTAACCTAAAAAACTCAGTTGCCATCTACTGCGGCTCCCTTAAGCACTCAATCTTAAGGATTTTCTGGAACATTTGGGCTTCACCCGTAGGGTGACTACGAATAAAACCCAAATAACCCATAAAATCCTTAATCTCAAGCGCTTCAGTGAACCTCGCTACGAAGTCAACTGAGTTTTTTAGGTTTAAAAAAACACTCCCTCTATCATAGACCGATAACCGAACTATTTCCAGTTCAATTATTGTATAAATATGTATAAAATGCTCATAAAATTATTGATAGTGGTGTATTTTGCGGTTAAATGCTCCGATCTTGCAATCGTCATTTAGGTTTTCTCGGTTTCAAGTGATTTGATCATCCCATAGGATTCACTGTGCCTGCTTATCGGAGAAATATATGAAAATTCAAGTCCAGAATTACGATAACCAGCGTCAAAATCAAGAGCCATTACACGAACCAAGCTATAACCGGAATAACGCTCGTGGGTGTGGGTAATTCTTCGCAAAGCTTTGGCTCGCTTGCTGCAAACGAGCCGGAGTTTGCCAAAGACGCACCGGTCACCGGTCAATTTAAGGGAGCTTTGAGCTATACAGGTTCCCTTTGACCATGCGCGAAGCCCTGAGATTAGTCAGCAGCTTAATGATTTGCAAAAATCTAAAAAACAACGGCGGGAAGAAGGTGAGCGTGGTTCTGATATGGTCAAGCAAGATAGTCCATATCTTAAACTGCGTCCTAAGTGTGAACTTGAGCCAAAAAGAGCCAGTTTTAATCAAGCTTGGCTCAAAGAACAACGCGCAGCGATGCTTGCTCAATATCATAGTGAACGCATGAGTAACTAGCAAGACAGAACGCAATCACAAGAAAGACTGGCCGAAACCCCAAGGATGACGCGGTAAAGGCTTATTTGTCGATAGTAATATATTCCTCTTTTAACCTAAAAAACGCAGTTGACTTCGTAGCGAGGTTCACTTAAGTGCTGAAGATTAAGGATTTTATAGGTTATTTTGGCTTTTCTTGTAGTCACCCTACTGGTGAAGTCAAAATGTTCTAGAAAATCCTTAAGATTTAGTGCTTAAGGGGGCCGCAGTAGATGGCAACTGCGTTTTTTAGGTTTAATGTTTTTTGATTGTAAAAGTGCAAAAAATCTCTACGATGTTCTTCCTTTGTTGTCAATAAAGAAAAAATGGAGAGTGTTCAAAAAACTGGAGATAGAAAAGGTGGAATTACAAGAAAAAGCCCAAAAATGCACCCAATTAAGACAGGGATACCGCCAAAGTGTTCGAACCGCAAAGGCTACAGATTTATCATTGCCTTTCAGGGTGTTAGAAAACTTTCACGGACGTAAAAGGGAAAAAAAAGAAATGGTGCCCAGACCTGGAATCGAACCAGGGACACAAGGATTTTCAGTCCTTTGCTCTACCGACTGAGCTATCTGGGCTTTGTTTCGAAGCGTGTGTATTCTGCCTTTATTCATTTTAATAGTCAAGTAAATAAATGAAATTTTCCTCATTCAATTTGATTGAGGAAATAAATTTCTATTTAGGGGCTGTAAAGCTGTCAGGCATTGTGCTTGGTTCGTCAGAAAAAAAGAATTTATCCATCTCTTTTTCTAAAAATGCTCGGTGTTCAGGATCAATAGGACTTAGACGGTATTCATTCAATAAAATTGTTTGTTGTTTGATCCATAGCTGCCAAGCTTCTTTTGACACATTATCAAAGATCCGTTTGCCAAGATCACCTGGATAGGTTGGTCTTTCCAGCCCTTCGGCTTCTTTTCCTAATTTTACACAATTGACCATACGAGTCATTGTCTACTCCTATTCTGTTAATTTTTTTGAATACTAAACGTTAAGTTGTTTGAGTATGTTTTTTATGGGGGTTGCAAAGCCAAGTTGCAAGGATTTTTCAGTTTTATACCAGAGATTTTGTTGATTTTCGGCTATCTTATGTTGCTCCTCGATCATCATGACTTCGATAGGTGTATAAGCAAGTTTGTAATGACTAAAGGTATGAGTTTGTTCTGGCCAGTCTTTAACAATTTTAAATTGGTGGGTATTATCCTCTAACCAATTCAGCATATGTTCTTTTTTTTCATACTGAGGAAAACACCACAACCCACCCCAAATTCCGGCAGGAGGTCGTTGTTGTAGCAGTACTTCATTATTGGGATTACGTAGGATTAAAAATATGGCTGATTTTTGGGGGATTTTTTTAGTAATTTTTTTTTCTGGATAGAGGTGCACCGTATTATTTTTTTTGGCCAAACAAATGGGTTCAACTGGACATATATTGCACTTGGGATTACTTCGTAAACATAGGGTGGCTCCCAAATCCATGATGGCTTGATTATATTTACTCGTTTTTTCGATTGGGGTTAAGTCCTCGGCAATTGTCCAGAGTTTTTTTTGTACTTTGGTACTTGAACTAATGCCATCTACCACCGCATAACGGCAATATACCCGTTTACAATTGCCGTCTAGGATAGGTGTGCTTTTGCCCATACCTAGAGACATTATCGCTCCGGCAGTAGAACGTCCTATCCCTGGCAAATTAGTCATGTCTTCCATATTATCTGGAAACTCACCATGTAACTGGTCTACAATGATTTGAGCTGTTTTATGCAAGTTACGTGCTCGCGCATAATAACCTAATCCCGTCCAGAGATGTAAAACCTCGTCAATTGGAGCTTGGGCAAGTTTGTCAATTTCAGGAAAATTACTGGTAAATTGAAGATAATATGGAATGACTGTTTTAACTTGAGTCTGTTGTAGCATGATTTCAGACAACCATACACGATAAGGCGTAGGATTGACTTGCCAAGGCAAGTCTTTACGCCCATATTGTTCAAACCAGTTTAATAATAGCGTTGAAAAATCTTTTGATAATTCCTTTGACTTCATACTAGAATTTAAACATATCCTTTAGTTTTTTACCTACATCTTCACCAATCTTATCTCCAGCTTGGCCTTCAAATTGTTTATTCAGTTTTTTCTGTAGGCTTTTTTTGATTTCATTCTTAGCTTGTTCGGCCAATACCTTTTTCATGTCTGCTTGTTGGGACAGCTCATTAAATTTTCCTTTAATGGTATAGGGAATTTTGTAGCTACGATAGTCTGTTCCATCAGTTTTTTCGTCTATGGACAAGGTATTTAACAATTGTACGCTTAAGGTGTAATCCAAATATTCTTTGGGCAAATCAACATAACCTTTACCGGTTAAAGCCATGACTGGCGATTTGGATGATAAATCATTATTGTTGATAACGCCATTTTTTATCTTCATGGTGCCTTTTAATTCAGTAAATTCGGTATTAGCTTCTTGTTGTTTGGATGGTAGCGATTCACCTTTATAAATGGCTTGGGCTTTGCGTAATGTATGCAATATATCCAGTTTTTTAATATGTCCATCAGTAACTAATAGTTTGGCATTACCATTACTGTTTTTTATTAGGACACTTTGTAAATTTCCGCTACTGGTGATATTGCTGGAGATGTTGGCTGTTCCGGTAAATTCTTGAGTGCCTGTGGCGTCCTGTAATAGTTGGCCAAGATTTATTTGCTTAAAATCTTGATTCAATTTGATTTTAGGGGTGTCTTCTCTTACATCAATAGTACTGGAAATATCTAACTTTCCATTGTAAAAATCACTTTTAATGGGGGCCAATTGAACTAGACCATCCTTACCTTTTAAGTTAAGGATTATATTGGTCAGTTTAACTCCATTGGCTAGAATTTCACCGATCCTTAATTGTCCATCAATGTTTAATTGACGTAATAATTCCACAGGAAATAAAGGTTGTTCAGTTTTTTTACCAGCTACTGATTTGGGCTTATCGGGTTGGGGGGGCTGGCTAGCGGTTTTTTCTTTCTCAGAAGATTGTAATGCATAATCGTCCAGATGCAGTTTATTGATATCCAGTTTAGCGATATATGCTGGTTTGAGTAGGTTATTAATTGCAGCACTACCCTGAACCGTTATTTCATCGAGTTGAGCATTAAGACTCGTTAATTGTATTTGGTTAGAATTGCCTGTAAATTTTAATTTTACCAGGGCATTATTGAGTACCTGTTCATTTTTAAATGGAGGGAGATTAATTTTTAAGTTCCGCATTAGCTCTTTGGGAGAAAATTGAGCCAATTGCAGACTGCCATTAAATGTAGGCTTAGATAATAGTTGTTTAGCTTTTAAGCCACCCTGAAGTTGAAGGTTATAGGAACTCAGTTTCATTTCAGAAATATTGGCTATTTGTTTGTCTAAGTCTAATAAAATATTGCCCACTAATTGAGTTTTATTTTCGCCACCAGGAATGGCCTCTCCTTTCACACTAATATCAAAAGTCATTTGAGCAAATTCAAAACGTTGTTTTTGAAGGTTTATATTGGCACTTGATTGTAAGCCAATGTTACCGTCGAGTTTTAAATTAGAGCTGCTGAAATTGGTTGAGATATCCATGTCTATGGGTTTATTTTCCACCAGTTCGGAAATATTTATGGCGAAATCACTGAGTGTAAAATCCTGTCCTGTTGATTGATCATTGTAGTTAATTTGGGTTTTATTGATAGACACGCCAGCAATAGAAATTTTAGGTGCTGGTTTATTTTTAGCAGTTTCAGGTGCTGCCTTCTTGGGGGTGGTTGGGGGGCCTTTTTTAGGTGTTTTGTTAGTAGATTTGCTAAATGTCTCCCAGTTGCCAATACCATTTTTATCTTTACTTAGGTTCAACTGTAGCTGTTCCATGACTATTTTAGCAATTTCTATATGCTGTTGCTCAAAGGGAGGAATGACTTTAGCCTCAATACTAATTTGCTTAACACTGGCTAGGGTTTGGTTTTTACTGCTTACCTGGCTATGACCTAAATTGAAACTCAGACTAATTGGTTTATTTTCTGATACTTCACTAGTATTTAAGGAAAGATCTTTTAATTCAATATATTGCCCATTTAATTGATCATCAAAAATTAAATGAGTATTGATGACTTCAATACCTGCAATATTGATATCAGGGATTTCTTTATTTTGTTTCTCTGGTTTTTTATCACTGCTAGTCGGAGCCGGTTTTCCGGTATCTGATTTTTGTTTTGATAAATCATCCCAATTAGATGTACCGTCTTTTTTTCGCACAAGATTGATAAAAACATGATCAACAAGAACTTTTCCGATTTCGAGTTTATTATGCTGCAATAAAGGGAATAAGGCCGCATTGACTGAAATTTGTTTGATACTGGCAAATGGTTTATCCCCAAAACCATCGGCATTATTTAATTGGGTTTCGCCCAATTCAAAAGCAACTGATAAGGGTAAGGAAAGCGAAAGGTCGATATCTCCGGCAATTTGAAGCTGCCGTCCAGTATGTTTATAAACTTGTGCTTCGATATCTGATTTATAATCATTGGGATTAATAAAAAGAGGCAAAGCGACAGCTGCAATAATAACTAATGCGACTAGGCCTAAAAATAGAAATAATAAAAATTTTAGTAACGATTTCATTGGCTTATTTCCCTATAATGAAATTTTATAATCATTGAAGTGAATGCATTTTGATTTATTTGATAAATCATAGCATTGCTTGAGTTGGTTTTATAATAATTCTTATTTTAAGTTGACGTCACAAATACTACGTCTGCGCAATAGATTGTCTTTTTCCCAATCAATGCGATAATCAGGGCGTTGGGTAATGTCATATATTTTTGCATGCATAAAAATATCACGTAATTGTTTATCCAAATAGCCAGCATCTGCTTCACTATTTATGATTTTAAGTGCAATTTCTAGCGATAATGCTTTTTTGTAGGGGCGATCTTTGGCAACTAAGGCATCAAAAATATCACAAATTGTCATCATTTTAGATGGAAAGGGTATTTCCTCTGATTTTAATCCTAAAGGATATCCGCTACCATCCAGTTTTTCGTGATGAGCTCTAGCAAAATCAGGGACTCGGCTAAGTTCACCAGTCCAAGGGATTTGTTCTAAGAAATTAAAAGTATGTACTACGTGGGATTGTATTTCGTCTCTTTCATGCTCTGTCAAGCTGCCTTTGCGTACGGATAAGGCCAGAAAATCATCCTGTGAAATTAACGGTTGGTTGCTACCGTCAAGCGCAGTGTAAGTAACATTCAGAATATCCTGGAGATGTTGGAAGTCTCCATCGGGCAAGACAGTTGGTTCGTTGGCATTAATAACAGACTGGAATAGTTTTTCCAGATAAGCAATTTGCTCTTCAACTTGATTATGAATTTGCTTAATTTTTTGTGGATCATAATCATGATGTAAGACATTAATGATTTCTTCTTTGGCTTTACTACGCAGACGTTCTTTTTCTAATTCAAACCGATACTGTAAAACTTCCATTCGGCTTTCGGTGAGTTTTTTCGGCTTAACCAATACATGTTCCCTTACACCAACTTTGCCAAAATCGTGTAAGAGTGAAGCAAACCGGATTTCTCGCAGTTCGTTTTGGCTATAAATAATTTTGTTATAGTATTCCAAATTCGAATGTTGTAAAGCTTCGGCAAAACCACAGGTTAAATCAGCAACTCGAAAAGAATGTCCACTGGTAGTCGGATCACGTTGTTCAATGGCAGTCACTGAGGCATGGACAAAACCATCTAGAAGGTTGTTTATATTATCAAGCAGAAGACTATTTTCTATGGCAATTGCAGCTTGACTGGCTAGCGCAGCTAAAATAATTTCAATACTTTTATCAAATTCAACAACATTGGCTTGAGCAATTTCGGTTGATGATAAAATAGTTTCAGGATCTCTTTTGCGATTAATAAATTGTAGCACACCAATCACTTCTTTCTTATTATTCGTAATAGGAATGGCTAGAATTGAAATAGTCCGATAGTTCATTAACTTATCAAAAGACGGATCAAACTTATAAGGCTGGTCCTTGATCTCATAGGCATTTCTGATGTTTACAATTTGAGTGTTTAAAGCGCAGTGTCCGGCGATGGACTTATTGTTAAGTGGAAAGCGGATTTCTTCGAAGTCGAAGGTGATACTAGAGTTTTGAGTTAATTTGAACACCAATTGAGGGTTTTCTTTATTACTTTTGTCAATTAGATACAAAGAAACAGCATCACAGCTAGACAAGCTTTGTGCTTCATTGAGAATTTTTTCTAAGAGTCGGCCAAGGTTTTTTTCAGCTGACAAAGCGATACCAATTTCTGTGAGTTGGTGTAGACGTTTCTGTTCTATTTTTAAGCTTTTTTCATTGCATCGAGTTTGCTCTTTCAATTGAAATTGTTCTAAAGCAAACTGAATGGTTTTTAAGGTTTCTTTTGCTGGAAAACCGGTTGGTACATATAAATTGGTATCAAAATCCAGGTCGAATTCACTGATGCTGATTACACTATCTAGCATCAGCTGAGGAAAAAATTCCCGTATAGAATTATCCAGAATTAGAAGACTAATACACCGATTATCAATATTTTTAATGCTTTGTTGATCGATTTTTAATAATTCATAAGAAGATTTTGCCAGAGTATCGACAATGGTAGATGATAGTTTATCACCATAAGCTATGGTAATGATTGATGTTTCGCTATCCATGTTTTATCTTTATTGCACCCCTAAAGTCGATTATTCATCAGCCATTATTTTAAAAAGAAATATGGATAATCTCTGTACTACTATGTATAGTTTATAATAAAATCAATCACAATGGATACAACAAATTTTTGTTAATTTGTTGTTCATTTTAAGTCTGTGCCTTACAATAAACCCTTTTTATTTCAGTGACTAAAACCATGCTTTTTGTATGATTATTTTCTGTGAGCGAAATTTTCATGCAATAGTGATTATCCATACCATTAAATTTTTCGCTTTCCCAAGTGCTTTCAACTGATTTCCAGACGGCTATGCAAAATAATACGATATCTCAGACCTCATCTCCTATTCGTGAAATTCCCTATAATTACACCTCTTTTTCAGATCGGGAAATTATTATACGTTTCCTCGGTAAAGAATCGTGGAACACTTTGAATAGGCTTCGTTCCCAACGAGTAACAGGACGTTCTGCGCGAATGTTATTTGAGGTTTTAGGAGATATATGGGTGGTTAGTAGGAACCCTTTTATCGAAGATGATTTATTACAAAACCCTCAACGGCATAACGCTTTAAATGATGCACTACAACATCGTTTACAGCAGATTCGCAAGCGTGCCGATGATAACGAGGATGTTTTGAAGCTTTTAAGTCGTGCAGAAGAAGCTGTCGATAATTTTAATCGCTGGTTGGAAAAAACCCGTGAATTTCGAAAAAAAGTGTATAAGCGTCTGTGTCGTGAAACTCGCAATGATAATATTGATTTCTCTGGTTTAGCGAGAGTCTCTCATGTAACTGATGCCAGTGATTGGCGTGTAGAATTTCCTTTTGTGGTGTTGCACCCTGACAAAGAAGAACAGGTGCGTTCCTTAGTCGCTGCCTGTATTGAGCTTGGTTTATCAATAATTCCTAGAGGTGGTGGTACGGGATATACTGGTGGAGCAGTGCCTTTACAGGAAAATTCGGCGGTTATTAATACAGAAAAACTAGACACCATGTCAACGGTGGAATTTGCTCAACTTGCTGGTGTTAAAGGGGAAATTGCAACTGTCACAACTGGTGCCGGCGTAGTGACACGGCGTGTCTCTGATTTAGCGGATAGTCAGGGATTGGTTTTTGCGGTTGATCCGACCTCGCAAAATGCTTCTTGTATAGGTGGCAATATTGCCATGAATGCCGGAGGAAAAAAGGCGGTCATGTGGGGAACTACTTTAGATAATTTAGTTTCTTGGAAAATGGTTACACCTGATGCAAAATGGCTTGAAGTTGAACGTATCAACCATAATTTAGGCAAAATCCATGAACAGGAATTGGTAAGTTTTAAACTTAAATATCTTGATGATAGTGGTACTCGAGTTGTATCTGAAAAAGAACTGACGATGCCGGGCTCCGAACTTCGTAAACAAGGCTTAGGCAAAGATGTTACTAATAAGTTTTTGGGTGGCCTGCCTGGAGTACAAAAAGAAGGCTGTGATGGTCTGATTACCTCGGCAGTATTTGTGTTACATAAAATACCTCAGCACAAACGAACGATTTGTTTGGAGTTTTTCTCTAAAGATTCTCGTCTATCTGTTCCTGCGATTGTAGAAACAAAAGATTATATCTTGGGCCAAAAAGGGGTGACTTTAGCAGGGCTTGAACATTTGGATGAGCGTTATATTCGAGCGGTTAAGTATTCCACCAAATCAGCTCGTACCGAAACGCCAAAAATGTTGTTATTAGCTGATATATCCTCTGAAGATGAAGATTTGGTTGCAAAAACAGCTGCTGAAGTGGTACGTCTGGCAAATGCTAGAAATGCGGAAGGATTTATTGCTGTCAGTGAAGATGCTCGCCGTTTTTTCTGGTTAGATCGTTCACGAACAGCCGCAATTGCTGCACATACCAATGCGTTTAAGTTAAATGAAGACGTGGTCATCCCTCTGGATAAATTAGGGGAATATACACTCGGGATTGAACGAATTAATATTGTTCAATCGATACAGAATAAGCAAAAAATAATTGCAGCCGTCAGTCGCTTTTTTCATGAAGAATTTCCTAATTCCCAAGAAGTCGTCAAACAGCGATTGCATCAACCGGATTTTGAAGGGTCAACTGAAGCAGACGTTATTCTTAAAGAAAAACAGCAACACGCCTTGGAGATCCTGAGTCAGACTGATGAAAAATGGCAGGCTTATTTAGACAATATGGATCAACCAGCGGCCTGTGTGGTGAATTACTTGCCTAAATTTGAAAATTTAGAGCTTGATCTAAATGAAAGTACACTGTTTGAATTATTGCAAACGGGTGATTTGCTTATTTCATATCGTGAAAGTGTGGAAACTCCAATTAAAACTTTGTTCCGTGGTTTGGAGTTGGAGTCTATTAATGAATCGCTAGATAAAATTCATGCCGACATTCGCAATAGTCGTGTTTTTGTGGCCACTCATATGCATGCTGGAGATGGTAATGTTCATACCAATATTCCAGTGCACTCCAACGACTATGAAATGATGCACATTGCTGAAAAAGTGGTTGAACAGGTTATGGATTTGGCCAAGGCATTAGATGGTGTAATTTCTGGAGAACATGGTATTGGCATTACCAAAATGCAATTTTTAGATCCAGAAATTATTGAAAAATTTGCCGGATATAAACAACAAGTTGATCCCAAAAATCATTTCAATCCCGGTAAATTAATGGCGGCATCTGGGCTTGAAAATGCCTATACTCCCTCATTGCGATTGCTACAGCAAGAAGCTCTGATTTTAGAAGCCAGTGAATTAGGAGAATTAAACGATTCGATTAAAGATTGTTTACGTTGTGGTAAGTGTAAACCGGTATGTAATACGCATATCCCACGAGCCAATTTACTTTATTCACCACGTAATAAAATTCTTGCTACAGGCTTGATTATGGAAGCTTTCTTATATGAAGAGCAAACTCGTCGGGGAATATCCATACGTCATTTCGATGAAATGAATGACGTCGCCGATCATTGTACTATTTGTCATAAATGTGAAGTTCCATGTCCCGTTAATATTGATTTTGGTGATGTGACCGTGCGGATGCGGAATATCTTAAAAGATCGCAAACAACGGAAAACCAGTCTTGCGACCTTTGCGGCCATGGCGTTTCTCAATGTTACTGATCCACTAACCATAAAAATGATCCGCAAGCCTCTGATTTCCTGGGCCTATAAGATGCAACGTTTAAGCTGGAAGGTTTTACAACAACTTTTACCGAAAAAGGTCAGTCACCCAAGGGCAACCGTTGGAAAACTGCAGTTTAAAGAACAAATTGTGCATTTTGTGGATAAACCCATGCCGGCTAAAGTACCGCCTCGTACTATGCGTGCCTCACTAGGTTTAGAAGATTCTAAGGTGGTTCCGATATTACGTGATCCTAGCAAGGTTACTGATCAAAGTGATTCCGTTTTTTATTTCCCTGGATGTGGCTCGGAGCGCTTGTTTAGTCAGATTGGGATGGCGACCTTAGCTATGTTATATGATTTAGGAGTGCAAACGGTTATACCTCCCGGCTATTTATGCTGTGGCTATCCACAATCGGCAGGTGGTGATGATAAAAAAGGAAAACAGATCTCTACAGATAACCAGGTGTTATTCCACCGTGTTGCCAATACTTTAAATTATATGGATATTAAAACAATTATTGTTTCTTGCGGTACCTGTATGGATCAATTATTAAAGTATCAGTTTAGCCAAATTTTCCCGGGTAGCCGATTAATGGATATTCATGAATATTTACGTGAACAAGGAATTCGTTTAGAAAATAACAAAGGCATGAAATACATCTATCATGATCCTTGTCATGCCCCAATGAAAATATACCAACCCTTAACGGTGGCTAAAGAATTATTAAATACGGAAGTGGTTTTGTCCGATCGTTGTTGTGGCGAATCTGGAACTCTTGCAGTTTCAAGACCGGATATTTCTACGCAACTGCGTTATCGTAAATTGGAAGAGATTCGAAAAAATCAAAAAGAATTGGGTGAAGGGGATGAGAAGGTAAAAATCATGACGTCCTGTCCAGCCTGCCAGCAAGGACTTGAACGATATAGTGGGGATACCAATTTGGATGTTGACTATATCGTGGTTGAGCTATGCAATAACTTATTTGGTGAAAATTGGCAAAATGAGTTTATTGAAAAGGTCAATCATGGTGGGATAGAAAGGGTATTATTATAATCAAGAATCGTGATAGTGGATTCAAGATATTTGTATCCACTATCCACTATCCATTACCTCAAGTTCTAGGCCGAGCATATTTTGGTAGCAACTGATGTCGAAGACCTGAATGGGATCGCAAGTTTCCCACGGGCGATTGGAAATTTCCCCCGTTTTTAAATCAAAACTAATACCATGGTGAATACAGGCTATCGTTTTGTCGGTGAGCCGTCCGTCAGTTAATGGTGCGCCAAAGTGGCCACATTTGTTTTCGATTAAAAATAGCTCATCTTGTACTTTAAGGAGCAGAAGTTCTAAATTTCCAACCTTAAATACTTGGCGGTCGAATTCTGCAAGATCTAATGTTGAGATTAGAGGATAAAATTTTTTAGTCATAAGGTCATTAAAGTTTGGGTAGCTGAAAACTAAAAAGCAACCCATTCGGTTGCTTTTTTATGACATACTATAGCCGATAAGTCGTTATTCTTCTACTTTGACGCCGTCAGGAGTCCCAATTAAAAGAGTATTAGCTGGTCGTGCGGCAAATAAACCGTTTGTGACTACGCCAACGATACTATTAAGCTGATTTTCCAGCTTCACTGGTTCCATTATTTCCATTCCATGTACATCAAGAATAATATTGCCATTATCGGTGCTAAAGCCTTCACGTAAAACGGGTTCGCCGCCTAACTTGACAATTTCCCTTGCCACATAGCTGCGTGCCATGGGGATTACTTCGACAGGAAGTGGGAATTTCCCCAAAATATTAACCTGTTTACTTTCATCAATAATACATACAAATTTATCGGCAACAGCAGCGACGATTTTTTCCCGTGTTAGAGCACCTCCACCACCCTTGATAAGGTGCATATATTTATTAGTTTCGTCTGCTCCATCAATATAAACTGACATTTCGTTAACCGAATTTAGGTCATAGACTTCGATTCCATGACCTTTTAGACGCTGCGCTGTTGCTTCAGAACTAGCTACTGCACCTTGTATTTTGTGTTTTATCGTAGCCAACTCATCAATAAAAAAGTTAGCTGTAGAACCTGTCCCAACGCCAATTATACTATCGACTTCAACATAGTCTAATGCCGCCTTAGCGACAGCTTTTTTCATTTCATCTTGATTCATATAGTCTTTTTCCTTATTAAATTTATTTGATTATAGCTTGGTTAAGAGAAAATATAAAACTACCTTTGACAGGTGTTTATGAGTGGTCTATTGTATGGTGAGTTATTTTGGTGCACTCGATGTATGGTGTGAGTTATTTTGGTGCATAAAAACGTTACTTTAGTATGCAGCATTTTAATTTTTGGCGTAATCAACTAAAGAGTTATGGTAAAGATTGAGAAAATACTCTATACCTCTAATATTAATGCAATCGAAAAAACTGCCGATAGATTATATTTACAGTTCTCATAAAGTGCCTGAAGATATAAAAATAAGTCTTTTTTCGAGGGAGTGAAAGACATGCCCAGTCTAAAAAATATCCGTATCAAACCTAAATTAATCAGCCTTTTTCTTATTGTCGGTTTAATTCCATTAGCGATTGTTGCTTGGTTTGCGTTACAACAGGCTGAAGACGCTTTAATGGAAACCAGTTTTAATCAACTGGAAGCAGTCAGAGATATTAAAAAGAATCAAATTAAAGATTATTTTCAAGGAATTGAAAGTAATGTGGATAGTCTTGAAGCGACTCTTGGAAATATTCAAACCGAAGCATTTAATAAGTTAGATGCCATCTCTAGTATTAAAAAAGCCCAGCTGGAAATGTATTTTTACTTTCGAGAAAATGATATCAAAGCTCTTTCTTACAATAATCGAGTGGTTGATTCAATAAGAGAATTTAATTTAGCGTTTACCAATAACTTAAAAAATCCGGTAGATAATGGGGACTGGAAAAACAGCGAAAAAGAATTTGGCTCTTGGTTTAAACAATATGTCAAAGATTATGGATATTATGATCTTTTTTTAATTTCAGCAGATGGCAATGTGGTGTATACAGATGCTAAAGAATCGGATTTGGGGGAAAACTTATTAACTGGCAATTTACGTGATAGCGGATTGGGTAAAATGTTCCGTAAAGCTTTAAAGGGATATGCTATCGTTGATTTTGAACCCTATGCCCCATCAAATGGGGAGCCAGCAGCCTTTATTGGTGCACCAATAGTGAGTGACGGTGAAACACTTGGTGTAGTTGCCCTGCAATTACCAATTGAACGAATTAATGCGATTACCCAGCGTCGCAATGGAATGAGTCCTTCCGGAGAAAATTATTTAGTGGGCCAGGGGGAAAATGGTCAAATAGCTTTACGCAGTGATCGAGCGGTAAAAAAGGCCAAAATTGGTAAACCCAAGTCAGGAAAGTATATTGAAAAAGCCATTGCAGGTGAAAAAGGGTTTGCAATTAAAGTTGGTGGTACGGGTAAAGTTGAACTGGTTGCATACTTTCCTCTAAATATTAAAGGATTGAAATGGGGGCTTATGGCAAGTGTCGCTCTGGAAGAAGTGTTAGCAGGCCAATTAAATGAAAACAAAGAAGGCTTCTTTGATCATTATATGAAAATAAACGGCTATTATGATCTCTTTTTAATTCATCCAGAAGGTAAAATATTCTATAGCGTAGCTAAAGAAGCAGATTACAATACGAATATTATCAGCGGAAAATTTAAAGATAGTGGTTTAGGAGAAGCTGTTCGAGAAGCCCTGAAACGTAAAGAGCATGTGATTACGGATTTTAAACCCTATGAGCCTAGTGATGGAGAGCCTGCCGCCTTTGTTGTACAACCTGTATTGAATAAAAATCAGGAAGTTGTGCTTCTCTTTGCCCTACAGCTTCCCCAGGAAAAAATCAATGCAATTATGCAAGAACGTACGGGAATGGGAGAAAGTGGGGAAACTTATTTAGTAGGTGCCGATAAACGGATGCGTTCTGATTCGTTTATTGATTCAGAAAACCGTTCAGTTAAGGCTTCTTTTGCCGGTACTATTAAAGATAATGGTGTTGATACGGCAGCTTTGGTGGCTGTGACTGATGGAAAAACGGGTAGTAAAGTGATCGATGATTATACGGGAAATCCGGTTCTATCGGCATATACTCCTTTAAAAATCGATGATTTTAGTTGGGCTGTAATTGCTGAAATCAACTTAGAGGAAGTTGAGCGCCCGATCATTGCTTTATTTAAGGTAATTGGATTTATTACTTTGATAGTCGCAATTGTTATAATCATTTTTGCGATTTATCTAGCTATAAGTATTGCCACTCCGATGGTTAAAGGGGTTAACTTTGCAGAAACTATTGCTGAAGGGGATTTGACCCAAAATCTGGATGTTCAGCAGAAAGATGAAATTGGGATGTTGGCGAATGCTTTGGTGGGGATGCAGCATCGTTTACGGCAAATCGTTGGTGAAGTTAAAATTGCGGGGAGTAATATTTCCCAAGGTTCTTCACAGTTGAGTCAAAGTGTACAAGATCTCTCTTCTGGAGCATCTGAACAAGCAGCCAGTGTAGAACAAACCTCTTCTTCGTTAGAAGAGATGAGTGCCAATGTTAATCAAAATGCGGATAATGCCAAACAAACGGAAAAAATGGCTGAAGCTGTGGCAGTTCAAGCTCAAGATGGTGGTTCTGCAGTCAAAGAAACAGTCCAGGCCATGAGGGATATTGCGGATAAAATTGGTATTATTGAAGATATTGCATACCAAACCAACCTTCTGGCTCTAAATGCCGCCATTGAGGCGGCCCGAGCCGGTGAGCATGGTAAAGGCTTTGCAGTAGTAGCGGCTGAAGTCAGAAAACTGGCAGGTCGGAGTGAAGAAGCCGCTGGCGAGATTAGTAACTTAGCCAAGGCCAGTGTTTCTGTATCTGAAAAAGCGGGTAATTTATTAGATGAAATTGTGCCTAGTATCCAAAAAACAGCGGATTTGGTCCAAGAAATTACTGCGTCTAGCGAGGAGCAAGCCAGTGGTATCAATGAAATTAATGGAGCTATGACACAATTGGATACGGTGACTCAAAATAATGCTGCTTTATCTGAAGAATTAGCCTCTACAGCAGAAGAAATGAATTCACAGGCATTAAGCTTGGAAGATATGATGGAGTTTTTCCATGTCGAAGATTCAGGCACTGCCCAACATTCGGCACCCGAAGTGAAAGCAGCGGCTAAACGTCAAAAAGCAATAAAGCGTACTCCTCAAACTAGCAGCCGTCCCAATCCTCCTAAATCGAGACAACAAGCTGCTCGTAGCACAGCTCGTTCGAGTCAGAATAGAGAGGACGAGTATGATTATGATGATATACCTGACGATTTTGAACGTTTTTAAGTCCTAATTCAGCTACTAACTCAGGTCATGTAGTATTTGTTGAAATCATATTTGAATGGATATTTGATGGATTAATACAATATGTGTCAGTAAATTAAAAAATGTATATGATATCAATTTATGGAAATGTCACATATGCCAGCTATGATTACTAATGTGTTATTTGGATTGATAAGTGTCTTTTAAAATGACTTTCATGGAGGGTCAGTTAATGTCGTTGGGTAACCTAAAAATAGGGATTCGTTTAAGCTTGGCATTTGGTTTACTTTTGGTCATGATTCTGGGATTAAGTTTATTTGTGATTAACGAGTTGAAAACCCTCTCTTCTCTGACTGGCAAATTATATAAGCATCCCTATACCGTAAGTACGGCTATGTTGAGAATTGATGGCAATATCGTACGTATGCATCGTTCTATGAAAGATGTGGCGCTAGCAAAAAATGCTGAAGGGATTGATAAGGCCGTTACTCGTGTTGCAGATTTCGAAAAATTGGTTTACCAAGATTTTGAAATTGTTAAAGAGCGTTTTTTGGGCGACAAGGCTCAAGTCAATGCAGGATTGAAACTCTTTGCCGATTGGAAACCTATCCGTGATGAAGTTATTAGTCTTATGCGTTCGGGTGAACGGGTAAAAGCCGGAGATATTACCAAAGGTAAAGGGGCTAAGCATGTTGCACTAATCAATAAAAGTATTAAAGGTTTTGTCGACTTTGCTCAGGGGAAAGCCGATTCATTTATGGCCAATGCGCAAAAAGTTAGAGATAAAACGTTAAAAAATGTATATCTAGTTGTTACACTAATCTTAGTGGTAGGAATTTTATTAGCATTTTTTATTACCCGCAGTATTTCCAAGCCGTTAATTAAGGGAGTAGGTTTTGCCTCATCTATTGCACAAGGTAATTTAAGTGAGCAATTAGATATTCGCCAAAAGGATGAAATTGGCATTTTGGCCAATGCTTTGCGTGAGATGCAGGAAAAGCTGAGTGATGTAGTCGGTGAGGTGAAATCGGCAGCTGACAATATAGCACAAGGTTCGTCTCAATTAACGCAAAGTGTCCAGGACTTGTCATCAGGTTCATCGGAACAGGCGGCGAGTGTTGAAGAAACTTCTTCTTCTTTGGAACAAATGAGTGCAAATGTTAACCAAAATGCCGATAATGCTAAACAGACTGAAAAAATGGCAGAGGCAGTAGCGGTTCAAGCTCAGGATGGTGGCAATGCTGTAAAAGAAACGGTACGGGCGATGAAAGATATTGCCGATAAAATTGGAATTATTGAAGATATTGCCTATCAAACGAATTTATTGGCATTAAATGCTGCTATTGAGGCTGCCAGGGCCGGAGAACATGGAAAAGGTTTTGCTGTTGTTGCGGCCGAAGTCAGAAAGTTGGCTGGACGAAGTGAGGAAGCTGCTGGGGAGATTAGTAATTTGGCCAAAGCGAGTGTGTCGGTATCTGAAAAAGCAGGAAATTTGCTCGATGAAATTGTACCGAGTATCCAAAAAACCGCTGATTTAGTGCAAGAAATTACGGCTTCGAGTGAAGAACAAGCCAGTGGAATTAATGAAATAAATGGTGCAATGAATCAATTGGATACGGTGACGCAAAATAATGCTGCTCTTTCTGAAGAATTAGCTTCCACTTCTGAAGAAATGAACTCGCAAGCCCTGATATTGCAAGATATGATGAAATTCTTCAAGTTAGGTAGGCCTGATTCTTTTACCCGCAGAAAAAAGACCTCAGGGCAGAATGAGGCATTTGCACCGTCTGGTGCTTCTACTGGTCGCCGATCAATTAAACCTAAAACTGCTAGTCGCTCGAAGAATGCCAAACTAGATACCAAAGAAGATATTGATTATGATGACCTTGCAGAAGATTTTGAACGCTTTTAACGGAGTAGGTTAATGACTGAAGATATAAACATAGAGGCGGATGCAGTCCAAAGTGATCAACACTTAACCTTTGTGCTGTCCGAAGAGGAATTTGCTATACCGGTAATCACCATTCGAGAGATTATTGAGTATGGTCATCTAACTAATGTTCCCATGGTACCAGAGTTTATCCAAGGAGTGGTTAATTTACGCGGTAATGTAGTGCCAGTCTTTAGTTTAGCCAAAAAATTTGGTCTAGAAGTTGGTGAGGTCGGAAAACGTACCTGTATCATTATTTTAGATGCTCAAATTGAAGGTGAAACAGTGGTAATGGGAGTTGTGGTGGATAAAGTTTTGCAGGTCATTGAGATTCCTGAAAACAATATAGAACCTGCGCCAACGTTGGGGGCTACTATTCGAACCGACTTTATCAAAGGAATGGGGCGTTTGGATAATAATTTTATTATTATTCTTGATATTGTCCAAGTTTTATCGGCAGAAGAAATTGCTCTTGTACATGACATTCATAAGGATACTTCGGTCCCAGAGGGTGTGGATTCTTAAATGCTTCATCTACTGAAAAACGAGTAGTTATAAAAAAGGTTTCTAAAAATTCTAAATAGCTGATTAAATGTTTGTCGTTGAGAGTAATTTAATTAAGTAGATAATAAAGGAGCAATCCATAATGTCAGAAAAAATGGTCGAAATAACATTAAGTGGGGAATGCACTATTTATGAAGTGGCAGAATGGCAAAATAAAATAATTGATAAATGGTCTGATCTTAGCCAGTCCCTAAATTTAAATATGGCTGATGTTAGTGATGTGGATGCTAGCTTCGTTCAACTTCTGTTGAGTTGTAAAAAAACTGCCCATGCTAATGATGCTCAGTGTCACTTAATTAATCCTCCTTCGACTTTGCAAGAGCGCCTAAAAAATATGCATTTGGAAGAAATTTTGAGTGATGATAACTAAGGAGATAAATAATGGAAATGGATGAAAATGTACAGATATTTGTCTCCGAGGCGGAAGAACTTTTAGTTGAAATGGAAGACGCTTTATTAGAATTAGAAGAGCGTCAAGATGATGAATTATTGAATCAAATTTTTAGGGCTGCCCATACCATTAAAGGATCGGCAGGTCTGTTTGGATTTGACCATATTATCAGTTTTACCCATGTGGTTGAAAATGTTTTGGATGATATGCGTAACTGTCTTATTCCTATTACCTCAGAATTGATTACGGTTTTGATGCGTTCTAAAGATCATATTGGTAAATTAATCGAAGCGCTACCTGAAGAAGATAATTTTGATGCTGTTGAAGAAAAGGAAATTTTGGATTTATTAACGGCATTTAAAGATGTTGATGGTGATCAACAAAAAGCAGAAATACCGGTACAAGATAGTGATACCGAAGGCACCCAAGATGGAGATAGCACGGATAGTGATCATTACCACATTTCCTTGCGGTTAGGGCTGGATACCTTTAGACAAGGTTTCGATCCCGCTGCAATGTTTAAACAATTGGCCGATTTAGGCACTATCAAAGAAGCTATATTAATTGAAGCGAGTATTCCTCAGTTAAGTGAGCTTGATTCAGAAAGTTGTTATATGGGGTGGGAGATTGCCTTAAATAGCAATGTAGAAAAAGAATTAATTAGCGAAATTTTTGAATTTTTAGACGGCGCAATTTATACCATATTACCTCCCAAAAGTCGCTTTTCCGATTATCAGCATTTAATCCAGCAATTACCAGAAGAAGATGATTTAGCGCTGGGGCAAATCTTATTACAAACTGGCTCGTTAACCGAAGAAGAATTGCAACTAATATTACAACAACAATCTGAACAGCAACAGTCTGAGCAAGGAGGGGAACAACCTGCCTTAACGGGTGACTTACTGATTCAGAATAAAATGGTGCAACAGGAAGTAGTAGAAGAAGCTTTAGAAAAACAGAAAAAAGTTAAGACTAAAAAACAGCAGGCCATGAGTTTTGTTAAAGTAGATTCGGCCAAGTTGGATAAACTGGTTAACTTGGTGGGTGAACTCGTCATTAATGGGGCCAAAATGAGTCAAATTTCTGAACGCTTTGATGATGATGATCTGGCCGAAACTATGGAAAGTATGATGATGTCTCTGGAAGAAATGCGTGAAACAGCCTTAGGTTTGCGCATGATACCCATTGGTTCGACATTTAACCGTTTTCATCGCGTGGTTCGCGATACCTCCAAAGATCTGGAAAAAGAAATTCGTTTGGAAATATATGGAGCTGAAACTGAATTAGATAAGACCGTGATTGAAAAAATCGCTGATCCATTGATGCATCTAGTTAGAAATTCACTCGACCATGGTATAGAAATGCCTGATGATAGGGTTCGAGTAGGTAAACCGAGAGAAGGTTTAATTAAATTGAATGCTCATCATGAAGCTGGGATGATCGTGATAGAAATTAATGATGATGGAAAGGGCTTAGATCCAGATAAACTGCTAACTAAAGCCATTGAAAAGGGTATTGTCAAAGAAACCCAAAAACTCACCCAGCATGAAATATATAATCTGATTTTTGAAGCCGGTTTCTCTATGGCGAAAGAAATAAGCAATATCTCTGGGCGTGGCGTTGGGATGGACGTGGTAAGGAGAAATATTGAAGCCTTACGAGGTAATATTCAAATTGGATCTGAAAAAGGTGTTGGAACTACAATTAGTATCCAACTGCCCTTAACATTAGCAATTATTGACGGTTTCAATATTAGTGTAAATCAAGAAGATTTTATTATTCCATTGGATATGATTCAAGAGTGTGTGACACTCAATGAAACTCAAATTGAAGAAGCTTCCATGCATAACTACATTACTTTACGAGAGGAGGTTCTACCTTTAATTCAACTTAAAAGTTATTTTAATCTTGAAGAGGGTGATAATAATAGGGATATGGTTGAGATGAATCGCCATGAAAATGTTGTAGTAGTGCAGTTTGGTAAAAATAAAGTTGGCCTGACTGTGGATGTACTTTTGGGTGAAACACAAGCCGTTATAAAACCTATGGGTAGAATTTTTAAAGGTCTAAACGGTTTTGCTGGGTTTACCATATTAGGAAGTGGCCATGTCGCTTTGGTCATTGATGTACCTGGATTGGTTAAAGATGTTGTGAGTAATGAAAAGAAATATTTTAATAGAATGGAAAAGAAAGCCGGTCATGTCCCCTCGCATTTCCACTAGGTCCTTAACATAATGACATATAATCTAGTGGCGGCATTAACTGAGGCAGATTTTAAGAAATTTACGGGTTTAATTTATCAGTATGCTGGGATTCATATGAATGCTAGCAAAAAAGCTTTAGTGGAGGGGCGTTTACGTAAACGGTTGGTCGCTTTAAAGCTTGGAAATTATGCGGAATATTATAAAATCATTAAAAATGATAATCTGCCAAATGAACGTCAACGTTTTATTGATTTATTAACCACCAATGAGACTTGGTTTTTTAGAGAAGAAAAGCACTTTTCTTTTCTCGATGAAAAGCTTGCAGAAATGCCACCACAGCAACCTGTATCTATTTGGAGTGCTGCCTGTTCCAGTGGACAAGAACCCTATAGTTTAGCGATGCAAATGACAGAGAGTCGAACTTTGCAAAGACCATGGGACATATTGGCCACAGATATATCCACTGATATCTTAACAACGGCCCGTAAAGGGATATATTTTAAGGAAAAAATAAAAGGTTTATCCAAACAACAAATATACAAATATATGCTTAAAGGAGTTCGAACTCAGGCTGATTATCTCGCCATTGTACCTGAGCTAAAAAAAAAGGTAGAATTCCGGCATTTCAATCTACTTGAATCGACATTGCCGACCAAAAAATTTGATTTTATTTTTTGTCGGAATGTGTTGATTTATTTTGATGCGGAGCATAAATTAAAAGTGATAAAACGCCTAGCTGGATGTTTAAAAAGTGGCGGATATTTGATGACAGGTCATGCCGAATCTTTACTGGGGATTTACGATGAGTTGCAAGTCGTTAAACCGTCTATCTATCAAAAAAGTTGGGGAGGCTAAGTGCAAAGCCCTATTAAAGTTTTGATTGTCGACGATTCGGCTCTAGTTAGAAAAGTCATGGCTGAAATATTAAGCAGTGATAAGGATATTGAAGTTATTGGGCAGGCGAGAGATCCCATCTATGCATTGGATAAGATCAAGCAACAAAAACCTGATGTAATCACTCTTGACATTGAAATGCCGAGAATGGACGGAGTGACGTTCTTAAAAAAGTTAATGGCAGAAAACCCCATACCGGTGGTTATTTGTTCGAGTTTGGCAGAACAGGGTGCAAAAACGACCTTGGAAGCGATGAAAAATGGTGCCGTAGAAATCATTACCAAACCCAAACTTGGGGTCAAAGGATTTTTACAAGAATCGGTTAACGAAGTAACTAGTGCGGTTAAAGCCGCTGCGGGAGCAAGAGTCCGAAAACGTAAAGCTGTTAGTCTTGATTTGCAGCCGAAAAATACAGCTGATGTTATTTTAAGTAAAACCATCACGGCGATGACTGAGACAACCGAAAAAGTCATTGCTATTGGTGCCTCGACCGGTGGTACTCAGGCATTACGAAATGTATTGTCAAAAATGCCGGTAGTTTCTCCTGGCATTGTGATCGTGCAGCATATGCCAGAAAAATTTACCACCGCGTTTGCCGGACACTTAAATGATATTTCTGCCTTAGACGTCTCTGAAGCCAAAAAAGGTGATCGAGTTATTCCTGGCAAAGTATTAATTGCTCCCGGTGGTAAACATATGTTGTTAAAACGCAGTGGCGCTATGTATCATGTTGATGTTATTGAAGGACCTCCAGTCAGTCGTCATCGCCCATCGGTAGATGTTTTATTTCGCTCTGTCGCTCGTTATGCTGGCAATAATGCGGTGGGTTGTTTAATGACCGGAATGGGGGACGATGGTGCTCAAGGTTTATTAGAAATGAAACAGGCGGGAGCGATTACTTATGCCCAAGATGAACAAAGTTCGGTTGTTTTTGGTATGCCACAAGAAGCCTGGAAAAGAGGGGCAGCGCGTGAGTTGGTGGCTTTAGATAAAATTCCAGAGGTGCTTATTAATGCGTGTGCCGGAAAATTGAGCAAAATTGGATAAATAAATATGGCTTTAGAAAACAATGAAAAAAACACTCAGGAAAAATTACAGGAAGCCTATCAACTACTTGGGTATATTTTAAAAGCCCTGCCTATACATCATGAGCAAATGGCTGCTATTATTGAAGAAACAGAAGAAAATAATCTGTTATTAGGGAAGAACTTTTCAAATCTGATTGATGAAATTGAGCAAAGTGTCAGAAAGTCTAATGAAATAAAAGATCGATTATTGGCATCCGATTTAAGTGATAGTCATTTTGATGTCATCAAAGCCATGCTTGATCAATTGTTGGCCAATGCAAACTCAGTACAATCTTCCGTTTCAGAAATTATGGTTTCTTTACAATATCAAGATTCTACTCGGCAAATATTGACTCATGTTCAAGACAATCTACAAGATATTAGTGGGGAAATTGAAGGACTTGGTAAAGCGGTCAAAAATTCTGAAGCACAAAATAATACCAGGTTGCAAGAATCTCTTGCGGCCAAATATACCATGGAAAAAGAACGCGATATTTTCTATCGAGTGACAGGCTTAGAATCTGGCAAGAAGGATGATGCTCAAGCTGACGATGAAGATGATGAAATAACCTTTTTCTAGAATTAAAGTTATTGAAAAAATAGGTAAAAATAATTATGGCTAAAAAAATTCTATTTGTTGATGATTCGGCGTCAATGCGGCAGGTTGTCGGTATTGCTATGAAAAATGCAGGTTATGAAGTTGAGACTGCTAATGATGGTCAGGATGGTGTTAGTAAACTAGGAGAGCGTTTTAGTGCCATTATCACCGATCTAAACATGCCAAATATGAATGGTATCGAGTTTATTAAGGCAATTAAACAAGATGCAAATAACAAGTTTACACCAATCATTATGCTAACAACCGAATCTTCGGATGAAATGAAAAAACAAGGCCAAGCCGCTGGTGCAAAGGTTTGGATGGTGAAACCTTTTAAACCGGCTCAATTACTAATGGTTTTACAAAAATTGCTCGGCTAGTCTGATGTCTTCCTTTCACGATGCCAAAAACACCTATTGGGATGGTCGTTTTAAGCGCAATACTGTGAAACTTTTACCAGGTGAATATCATTCGACCAAAGGTGATGAAATGCTGGTAACGGTGTTGGGTTCCTGTGTGGCAGCTTGTATTAGAGACGCTCGCAGCGGTATTGGAGGTATGAATCATTTTTTACTTCCAGAACAAAGAAATAGTGAGAATAAAAAGAACTTTGCAGAAAGTTATGACAGTTCAGTGACTCGCTATGGCGACTTGGCGATGGAAATGTTAATTAACGATATTATCCGCCGTGGGGGAGATCGTAAGTACTTTGAAGCAAAAGTATTTGGCGGTGCCCAAATGTTTGAGTCGAGTATGCAAATTGGTCAGCGTAATATTGAGTTTGTCAGAGAGTACTTGGACTTTGAATCTATTCCGATAAACTCAGAGGATGTTGCAGGGAAACAAGGACGTAAGGTGTATTATATTCCTGAAACTGGCGAGATATTTTTAAAACGTATCGTCAGTCTGCACAACAATACTATCGAGCAACGTGAGGCCAAATATCTACGCCAGGCTAAAGAAACCAAAACAGAAGCCGAAATTGATTTTTTCTAAGCCTTTCCGCATTCATACCTTTATATGTCTTTTGAACTATAGCTTTCCTTTCCTAAAAAATATTAAACTGTGCGGTCTAAAAAATCACACTTTAATTGATATATGCTGAATCGTTACGTAAAAAAAATTTTAAAAGCCAATATCTATGACTTGGTTGAAAAAGTGCCTTTGGAAAAAGCTGAAAACCTATCAGCTCGACTGAATAACACTATCGTACTTAAACGGGAAGATATGCAGCCGGTCTTTTCCTTTAAATTACGTGGCGCTTATAACAAGATTTTACAATTAAGTGACTCACAGAAAAAACGTGGCATTATTGCCGCTTCAGCTGGTAACCATGCGCAAGGGGTTGCCCTATCGGCTAAGCGTTTAGGAATAAATGCGCTTATCGTTATGCCAAAAACGACTCCAGAAATTAAGGTGACAGCCGTTCAGCATTATGGTGCTGAAGTCCGTTTACATGGCAATAATTATGACGAAGCCTGTCAATATGCTAAAGAGTTAATCGAAACATCAGGACGGGTATTTATCCATCCCTATGATGATCCCGACGTCATTGCTGGACAAGGGACGATTGCTATGGAGATTATGCAACAGTGCACTTCTCCGCCGGATGCGATTTTTGTGCCGGTAGGTGGTGGTGGTTTAATTGCCGGTATTGCCACCTATATAAAATATCTCTATCCGAGTATTAAGGTTATCGGCGTCGAGCCTGATGATGCTGCCTGCTTATATGAAGCTCTAAAAGCCAGAAATAGAGTCGTTTTAAAACATGTTGGTATTTTTGCTGATGGTGTGGCTGTAAAACAAGTGGGAGAAGAACCGTATAAGATTGCCGAGAAATATGTAGATGATGTTATTTGTGTCAGCTCTGATGAAATTTGCGCCGCGATCAAGGATATTTTTGATGATACCCGAACAGTTACTGAACCTGCAGGCGCGCTAGCTGTAGCAGGTTTAAAAAAATACATTGTCAATACCAAGTTGCAGAATAAAAAATTTGTGGCCATTAATAGTGGGGCCAATATGAATTTTGACCGTCTTAGACATGTAACAGAACGGGCGGAAATTGGTGAACGAAGGGAAATGCTATTTGTTAGCGAAATTGATGAACAAGCGGGAAGTTTTCAGCAATTTTGCCATCTTATTGGTTTGCGTGGAATAACTGAATTTAACTACCGTTATTCCGATCCTAAAAAAGCGCAAGTTTTTGTTGGGGTTAAAATGCAAAATGCAGATGAAGATAGAGAACAAATTCTGCAAATGTTAGAACAACATGGCTACTCGACGGTTGATCTCACCGATAATGAATTAGCTAAAGTTCATATTCGCTATATGGTTGGTGGTAAGGCTCCTGGTGCTGAAAATGAACGCATATTCCGCTTTCAATTCCCCGAACGGCCTGGAGCATTGTTACGCTTCTTGGATAAGATGGGACAAAAAAAGTGGAATATTAGTCTATTCCATTATCGTAATCATGGATCTGCTTTTGGACGAGTCTTAGCTGGTATCCAAGTCCCTGAAAAAGATAATGAAAAATTTGACGCTTATTTAAAAGATTTAGCTTATCATTATTGGGAAGAAACGGATAATCCTGCATATAAAAAGTTTCTAGGAAGTTAAGCTAAAAACTTGAAAAAAAACTATTAATGCGAAAAAAAGTGTTTTAAAATATCTCCTTTATCAAGGAACTTTGAGTTCTACCGATAGATATAATAATAAAAGCAAAAGCCTCCCGGAATATAATAAAGAGTTTATTAATGAAACGTTCAGCTTGGAAAAAAATTGATCCTTTAATGCTACTCACATTTGTCGTTTTTTTTGGTGTAATAATCAGTACCTTAGTTGCTGGGGTAAATTAGCAACACGAACCAATTGACAGAATTCTGGAAACATAAAAAACTTTCCGACTTAACACGCAATGAATGGGAAAGCCTCTGTGATGGCTGTGCTAAGTGTTGCGCGTTTAAGGTTGAAGATGAAGATGATGGCAAACTGTATGCAACTAATGTTGTATGCCGTTATCTGGATCAAGAAAAGTGTCAGTGTGGCTGCTATAATAGGCGTACCGAGTTGGTGCCTGAATGTGTCACGATGTCGCCAGAAAATATTGCTGATGTCTATTTTATGCCTAGCACTTGTACCTATCGGTTATTGGCAGAAGGAAAGCCCCTCCCCGAATGGCACCCTCTGGTAGCCAACGATTTAAACGCTGTTCATAAAGCAGGCCAGTCCGTACAAGGTAAAGTGATTAGTGAAGATGAGGCTGATGATCTTTTTATGCATCTAATCGGAGAATGGGAATAGAATATTGAACCTAAATTAATCAGGTTCTATTTTCGAGCGAAATATCTTGCCCTTATCACAATTCCATCAAAAAAATTAATTTTCTAGTTTAATAGCCGGGTTAATGCGGTTAAAATATTCGTTTGACCCAGATTATAGCGGCGTGTCAGGCCATTGGCTAATGGGTTCTGCTTATTAGAAGTGTCCGCTCCAGAAGAGATGTAAAAAATAATGTCTAGGGATTTTGCCAACAAAAAAACTACTCGGAAAAAGCCAGCAGCTACCCCCAAAAAACCGGAAAAAAAGAATAGGTCAGGTTTGATTTATCTTGCTATTGGTTTAATTGTTGGCTTATTTGTCGCATTTTTGGTCTATTTGGATAAAATCCCTTCTGATAAACAATCGACCAATGCGAAATTTGCCCACCCCAATAATCAAAAAGGGAACAAAGCAAAAATAAGTAATAAAAAAACAACCAAACAGCAAGTTAAAGCAAAAAAAGTGGTGAAAAAAAATGAGCCTCAATTTGATTTCTATGAAATGTTGCCTGATATGCAGGTGGAAGTTAATGAACCAGTTGTAGAAAAAAAGGTAACATCTAAACCTGAGCCAGCGGAAAAGAAAACTTTAGCTAAACCGTCTTCCAATAACGTGGTGACAAAAAAACAAATCCCTCATCAGCTACAAGTGGGAGCTTTTCAATCGTTGGATAAGGCAGATTCTATGAAAGCACGATTGGCATTTTTAGGAATCGAAAGTAATATCTCCATTGTTTGGATTAATAGTAATAAAAAAATCTACCGGGTAAGAATAGGCCCTTCTAAAGATTTGAAAGAACTTGAGAAAATGCGTAATCAGCTTAGGGCGCAAAATATCAATGCCATATTACAAAAAGCTTTGTAGATTTTTCATTGATAGTGAATGGAGGCATAGCGTATTTGTTGGCCACTATAATGAGAGTGAGAGTTTTTTCTAACTTGTATCAACTCTTTTTTCCAATACTCCCGAGTTTAAAAAATCGTCAAAGCTAGGGTATTGCAATCGTAGCTGGAAAGAGCTTAGCAATTTAGAATTATCGACTCGTCTTGATTCATGCATATAACTCAACATTCCCTCTGATAGTTGTTGTTGTGCTTGTGCTAAGCTAATAACTGGAGGTTGGGGCATATCTAAGGCATTGGCAATACCGCTAAAATAATCAAACATAGTACTGGGATGGCCATCGGCACAGTTAAAAATACCGGTGTGTTGCTCTGTTAGTGCCTGTTTACATATATTGGCTAAGTCATTGGCATGAATCCGATTAGTAAATGGTGACTCCTCTTTTCTAACCAGAGGTTGTTGGCTTTTTAGCCGCTTAATCGGTAATTTGTCTTCGGCATATATGCCAGCAACACGTAAGATGGTATGTGAAATTTGATATTTTTCTGCAAAATGAATTAATTGCTGTTCGGCGTCGGCACGGCGTAAAGCTCTATCAACTTTGGGATTTAGTGGTGTTTGTTCGGTAACCCATGCTCCTTGGCAGTTGCCATATACTCCAGTTGTACTAATTAAAACTATCTTTTTGGGAATGTATTGGTTGTTTTCAATTTGCTTGAGAAACTGATGGATACGTGAATCTGACTGACCTTTTCGAGGCGGTGGTGCGAGATATAGAATATGGGCGTGAGTTAATTCATTGTTTAAAGGAAAACCCATATTAGGATTATCCAGATCATAGCGTAGGTGCTTTGCTAAGCTAGTATCCTGAGTGGGATTTCTGGATATGCCGTATACAGAATAGCGATTATTATTATTCAGCAACTGTGCTACTTTGTGGCCCATATAGCCACAACCAATAATAATTATATTTGTCATTTTGTACTCATGTTTTTATTAGGCTCTCGCGATTGTCCAGACGTCGACTCTTTGTACACCTGCTTTTTTTAATACTTTAGCAGCTTCGTTAACTGTATTTCCGGTAGTCATGACATCGTCGACTAAAATGATATGTTTATATGACAAATCAGATTTAATTGCAAAAGCATTTTTAATGTTTTGCTTTCTTTCTTTGGCACTTAAACCGCGCTGACTCATAGTTGGTTTAATGCGTTTTAAGACGGTATGGTCTATATTAATAGTTGTTTGCCGGGAAAAAAAATTGGCAAGCTCAAGAGCCTGGTTAAATCCTCGTTGTCGAATTCGGTCTTTATATAATGGAATAGGGACTATGATATCGGCTTGGATGGGTAACTCTGTACTGAGTAGAGGAGTGTTGCGAATAAAAAGCTGGCTAAGGCTTCGACCCAAAAATAATTTTTGGCGATATTTAAAACCATGCAGTAACTTAATTAAATGGCCGGCATAGAGGAAAGGACTTTGCACCTGGTCAAAGTAATAATTCTGATTGAGACACTTACCACATAATTGAGGAGCGTAGTTGGGTTTATCGAAGCTATTTTCTGTGGTTATTGTGGGGTGATGTTGTAGCGGATTAGCACAGCGTACACAGTGGTACTGATTTAAGCTTAATTTTTGTATGCAAAACTCGCATAAAGAAAGCTCCAAATCCGCTTTGCTATGGCACAAATAGCAGGATCCTGATAAAAACTCGCGTTTGAGAAAGTGAATAAAAGTTGTCATTTAAGGTTAAAATCAGTATATTGGCACGTTGACTTCATTGTATCCCTTTTGTAATAGAAAAGCATTCCGAAAGGGTTAGGCATCTATCTGAAGGCATTGTAAGACATTGCAGTTAGTTTTTGAATTAAAGAGTTATAATTATGAGCATTAAAAATGATTGGGCGGTTGATGAAGTACAGGCTTTGTTTGACTTGCCGTTTAATGACTTGATGTTTAAGGCACAACAAGTTCATCGTGAATATTTTGACCCGAATACAATTCAGGTCAGTACCTTAATTAGCATTAAAACTGGCCGTTGTTCGGAAGATTGTGGCTATTGTTCGCAAAGTGCTCATTACGACACCAAATTGGATAGTGAAGCATTGATTGAAGTTGGTGAGGTAGTTAAAGCCGCCGCTGATGCAAAGGCCAAAGGTGCCGATCGGTTTTGTATGGGAGCCGCATGGGCCAGACCCAATAAAAAAGATTTCCCAAAAGTGGTTGAAATGATTAAAGGGGTGAAGTCCCTTGGAATGGAAAGTTGTGTAACTCTTGGGATGTTGGATAAGGAGCAGGTACAAACTTTAAAGGACATTGGTTTAGATTATTATAATCATAACCTGGATACCTCTCCAGAATATTATGGTAATGTGATTACTACTCGAACTTACCAAGATCGACTCGATACTATTAGCGCGGTTCAAGATGCCGGAATTAATGTCTGTAGCGGTGGTATTTTAGGAATGGGTGAATCACGTGAAGATCGGATCAGTTTGCTCATGCAATTGTCGAATATGGACCGGCAGCCGCAAAGTGTACCGATTAATATGTTAGTACAAGTGGAGGGAACTCCATTATATGGCGTTGACAAGATTGATGCCTTAGAATTTGTACGTACTATTGCGGTGGCTCGGATTTTAATGCCTGCCTCATGGGTTCGCTTATCCGCTGGTAGAGAAGAAATGTCTGATGAGACTCAGGCATTATGTTTCCTTGCCGGGGCCAATTCAATTTTTTATGGTGAGCGCTTACTTACTACTGATAATGCCAGTACCAATCATGATGAATTATTGTTCAAAAATTTAGGATTAAATTTGCAACAAAGTCAGTCAGCCTCATAAGTTTTTTTGTCGCTAGTAACATGAATTTGTTTCAATCCGTTTTAGATGAAAAATTACAGCAACGTAAGCAACAGGCATTATATCGTAGCCGGCGCGTAATAGAGTCGGCACAGGATGTCAGGATTGTTGTTGATGGAACTCCCTATCTGAGTTTTTGCAGCAATGATTATTTAGGCTTTGCCAATCATCCCGCTTTAAAGCAAAGACAACAGCAGGCTATCGAAAAATATGGTTGCGGGAGTGGTGCTTCTCATTTAATTAGCGGTCATAGCGATGCCCATCATGCCTTGGAAAATGAGTTAGCTGAATTTATGCAGGTGGAAAGAGTTTTGTTATTTTCCACCGGATACATGGCAAACCTTGGGATAGCCAATGCACTCTTAGAGCGTCATGATGCTGTTTTTGAAGATCGGCTCAATCATGCTTCCTTAATTGATGCGGGTTTAATGTCAGCAGCTAAATTATCTCGTTATCATCATTGTGATGTAGCCGCCCTGCAACGTCAGTTACAGCGCTTTGAATGTCGCTTGAAACTGGTGTTGACGGATGCGGTATTTAGTATGGATGGTAATATTGCACCGTTACAAGAATTAATTCAGGTTTGCCAACAGGAGCAGGCCTGGTTAATGATTGACGATGCACATGGTTTTGGTGTTTTAGGTGAACATGGACGAGGTAGTTTAGAGCATTTTGAATTGGCTACCAATGATGTTCCTATCTATATGGCTACTTTAGGTAAAGCGATGGGAGTGGCGGGTGCCTTTGTGGCCGGTAGCGAAAATCTGATTGAAACCTTGATTCAATATTCCCGCCCTTATATTTATACCACAGCCATGCCCGCGGTACAGGCAGAAACTTTGCGTGAGAGCTTAGCATTATTAGCGCGTGAAAAATGGCGGAGGGATAAACTCAGAGAATTGATACAATATTTTAGAGAAAAAGCTCAGCAACTTGAGTTACCCCTGCTTGAATCCCATACACCAATTCAACCTCTAATGATTGGGGATAGCCAGACGGCTTTAAATTTAGCGGAACAATTACAACAGCAGGGCATTTTGATTTCGGCCATTCGACCACCAACCGTTCCAGACAATACGGCTCGATTACGGATCACCTTTTCTGCTAATCATGAACTAAGTGACATTGATCGATTATTAGCAATTTTGGATAACTTATTTCATGACACTACATTATCAGCAAAAGAGTAAATATCCCCAATCTGGTAGACCTGATTTACAAATTGTATTAATCCATGGTTGGGCGATGAATAGTGCGGTATGGGATGAACTTATGGATGAGTTGGCATTTTCTCTACCCGTGGTTGCTCTTGATCTACCGGGATATGGACAAAGTGCCATGCTGGATAAAGAATATAATTTGAAAAACTTGGCGCAGGCAGTAGAACCTGTTTTAACACTGGCCAAGCGTTCGATTGTTTTAGGTTGGTCCTTAGGCGGATTAGTGGCAATGGAATTGGCTACTCATTTTCCTAAAAAAATACAGCAGTTAATACTCGTTGGTTCAAGCCCTCGGTTTGTACAAGCCGAAGATTGGCCCTATGCGGTAGAAAAAGAAATCTTTCATCAATTTGCTAATAGTTTGAAGCAAGATATTAATAAAACCATTAATCGTTTTATGGTATTACAAATGTTGGGTAGTGCCTCGGCAAAAGAAGATGCCAGAAAAGTCAGTCAACGTATTAAATCTCAAGGCGAACCCGTTCCAGAAGCATTGGATAAGGGCCTGGATATTTTATTAAATGAAGATAGACGACAGCAATTAAACGATTTGCATTTACCCATTAGCTTAATATGTGGCAGTCGAGACACCTTGGTTAAAAAGGCTGCACTCGATGAGCTGGCTAAACAAAAAAATATTGATTTATATGTTTTATCCGAGGCTGGACATGTACCTTTTGTATCCCATTATGAAGAGTTTTATGCATTGCTTGAAAAAGCACTTGCCGTAAATGAAGTTGTCAGTGATTAAATGAAAAGCGTAGAACTGGATAAACACTCAATTATTGACGGCTTTAACCGAGCTGCGCATAGCTATGATGGTTCAGCTTGTCTGCAGCGTGAGGTCGCTGAACGGTTGTTAGAGCGTTTAACGCTAATAAAATATCAACCCAAAACCATTCTGGATTTAGGTGCCGGAACTGGCGAGTGCAGCCTAAAATTAGCTGAAATGTATCCTCAAGCAAATATTGTAGCCATGGATATTGCAGATGAAATGTTACAAGTGGCCAGACAGAAGCTGGTTGGTGTGACTCAACAGCAGAACATTTTACAAAAGTTAAAAACACAAATTTTTACTTCCCATGAAGAAAAACATTATTCATTTATCTGTGCCGATGCTGAAGCCTTACCCTTTAAAAATAATAGTATCGATCTGATATTTTCCAGTTTAGCCATTCAATGGTGTGAAGATTTAGATAGTTTGTTTAGGGACTTTCAGCGGATACTTAGCAAGGATGGTTTTGTATTATTTGCGACGTTTGGAGTTGATACCTTAAAAGAATTAAAACAAAGTTGGTCTTCAGTCGATCACTATGGTCATGTCAATAATTTTAGCGATTTACATGATATAGGCGATAAAATGCTAGCGAGTGGGTTTAGAGATCCTGTTGTTGATGCAGAATTTATCGTAGTGGAATATGAAAAAATTATTGAGTTATTAAAAGACTTGAAGGCCATTGGTGCCCAAAATCATTTGGCGGCCCGGAAAAAAGGTCTAATGACAAGAACTAAATTAAATAAAATGTTGAGTAATTATGAACATTTTAAATTGCCTACAGGCAAATACCCAGCCACCTATGAAGTGGTATATGGACATGCCTGGGGAAGAGATCTTGAGCTTATGAGTGAGCCACAAATGGTAGGGCAGGTGAGTGAACAGCTGGTGCATTTGAAAAAATAGCAAGAGCGGTTGACTGTTAACGGTTTAGAGTTAACAGTCAACCGTAAACCGTAAACCGTAAACCATAAACCATAAACCGTATTATGTCTCACTATTTTATTACTGCCACGGATACCGACGCTGGTAAGACTTTTATTTCTAGTATGTTATTACAGACTGCATCAGAGTCTGAATTAAAATGCTTCGGATATAAACCAGTTGCAAGTGGTTGTGAAAAATCTACGGATGGTTTGCGTAATGATGATGCTCTTCAAATTCAAGCAGCAAGCTCGATTGACTTGCCCTATGAGCAAATCAATACTTATAGTTTTAAACCGGCTATAGCACCCCATATTGCCGCTATGGATTCGGGTGTGGCGATTGATTTAACAAAAATTACTCATCAATATTTGGAACTGAGAAAGCGGTATCAACCGGATTTTTCTTTAGTTGAAGGCGTTGGTGGTTGGATGGTGCCATTGGATGAGCATTGTGGCATTCCTGAATTAGCCAAAAGTCTAGAGTTGCCTATTCTGGTTGTGGTAAAAATCAAGTTGGGTTGTATTAACCATGCTTTATTGACAATTAATGCCATCCGGGCACAAGGACTGAGCATTAAAGGTTGGATTGCCAACGCGGTTTTAGATGATAGCGTAAGTCAGGCAAATATTCAGGCTATACAACAAAGGACTGAAGTCCCTCTTTTAGGCACGATATCTTTATACAATAATCGAACTGACAATGACTCCCAAAAGCAGCTAGAGTTTAAAAAATTATTAGCTGCTTTAACTGCTATAAGCTAATACCTAATTATATATGATAAGCGGTTTTTGTCATCACCTTGCTAGTGACGCTCATTGCCAATTTTATTGGGCCAGGGAGCTTAGCCGCTCCAGATGATTCTGCTAATTTGGCATGTTGTAGTTCGTCAATTTTCATTTGTTTAAGAATAGCCCGGCTTTTTTCATCATCTTTCGGCAATTGTTTTAAGTGTTCGTTGAGGTGTGCTACTACTTGGCGTTCTGTTTCCGACACGAATCCTAAACTCCACTTATCACCGGCTAGACCCGCCATTGCTCCAAGAGCAAAAGATCCCGCATACCATGCTGGTCCAAGGAATGAGGTATGGGATTGTAGTTCGCTACAACGTTTTTCACACCAATCGAGGTGATCGTTTTCTTCTGCTGCTGCGCGTTCCATTTGAGTTCTTATATGCGGCAGCTTGGCGGTTAGCGCTTGCCCTTGGTATAAGCCCTGTGCAGATACTTCACCAGCATGGTTGATACGCATTAAGCTGGCTGAGAGTGATTTTTCACTTTCATCTAACTCAGCTTCTGAAATTTTATCGGCTGGATTGACTCTTTCTGTGGTCTGAGGGGTGCCAAATGTGGTTTGTAGAGCAGAATCCAGATTAATTAATAGTTTATCCATAAAAGAAAAGCTGCGAGCCATAATAATTCCAATTAATGTTTGAGCCTAGAAAACGCAGTTGCCATCTACTGCGGTCTCCTTAAGCACTAAATCTTAAGGATTTTCTGGAACATTTTGATTTCACCAGTAGGGTGACTACAAGTAAAGCCAAAATAACCCATAAAATCCTTAATCTTCAGCACTTAAGTGGACCTCGCTACGAAGTCAACTGCGTTTTCTAGGTTGAGTTGTTCTGATAATAAGCTGATTGGATGCTTTACTTCAATATTATAGTTTAATTTTTCCAGCTGTGCGCGTATGTGCAGGCCGCAGCCGATATTGGTTGTTAATAATATTTTGGCTCCACTTTCAATAATACTATCTAAATAGGGTTGGACGATTTTATCGGCCATCTTTGGATGTTCAAGCATATAATTTCCTGCAGCTCCACAACATCCATTGGATAACAGCTTTAACAGGGTGATATGGGGTATATGGGATAATAATTTTTCAGGAAAGTCTTGCTCAAACAACTGATTCCTTAAAGAGCAAGCTGCATGTAGGATTACTTTCTCCCTTAATGGTTTAAATTGCAAAGATTGGAAGCGAGCATATTCGGTATCGCCCAGATAAGTGCATATATCATAACTATGTGCAATATTTTTTTGTAGTTGAGCGGTACAAGTGGACGTTAAGGATAATAAAGGAAAAGCTGAATGTTTATACTGTTTTTGATTTAAGTCGGTGATTTTTTCTAATGCTCGGCTATCACCATTACGTTGAAATATTGCGCCACAACAAGAATCGGAGTTTATTTCATTAATATAAATCCCCATTTTGTTTAATAAAGGAATAAGCTTTTTGAGTAATTGAGGCTCAAATAAGCTATTGCCACATCCGGCAAATAGATTAATTCTTTGATGAATTTCAGTCTCAATAACCTGTGATTGATTCTTTAACAAACTTTTATTGGAATGAAATGGTACTTCTGGCAGGTAATACGCACTGCGAATTGATAATCCTTTGGCAAGTTTGATACATGGTTTTAATAGTCCGATTTTGGACATACTATTAAACAGTTTAAAATATATCTGTTTGAAAATACCGTTGGTTAACAAATAGTCGATGAGCCGATTGCCTAATGTTAAAGTGCCGAGTGAAACAATTTTTTGGGAATTTTTAAACGTATATTGTTGGCCCTGATGAATAATTTCAGAATAATTGACTTGCGAAGGACAGACTTTTTGACAGTTTAAGCACTGTAAGCAATTATCCAAGTGTGTTTTGACATTATCATCACATTTTAATTGATCTCGGGCCATGGCCTGTATCAATGATATTCGGCCTCGTGGTGATTCGTTCTCGTCTTGGCTTATTTTATATGTGGGGCAGTGAGGTAGACAGAGTCCACACATGACACATTGTGAGGTTAACTCGGTTAATTTTGATTGTTTGTTCAAATGTAAATTATCCTGAGGAGTCTTGCGAGGGTAAGCAGATTAATACCGTCAATTTTAACTCATATAATAGACCCTATGCTATGATCAGCATAGCTTAATTTAAGGAATACATATGCACTTTAAAAAACATGTCTTTTTTTGTACCAATGAGCGTGCCGATGGTAAGCCATGTTGTAACCGATTTAAGAGTCAGGCGATGCGAAAATATGCAAAACAAAAGGCAAAAGAACTAGGGATACATGCTGATGGAGAAATTAGAATAAATAGTGCGGGGTGTTTAGGAAATTGTGAGCAGGGACCTATTGTGGTTATTTATCCTGAGGCTGTTTGGTACACCTGGGTTGATCAGGTGGATATTGACGAAATAATTGAAACTCATTTGGTTCATGGAAAAATTGTAGAACGTTTGCGAATAAATAAGCAATAAAAAAACTTGACACCAAGGAGGCATATTAGTATATTATTATACATCCAACTACTTGAATAGATGTTTTTATACAAGCAGTTGGGTAACCTCCATCCTCCTTTGGTGGTTATTTTTTTATAGGCGCAGCTCTCCCCCCTTGGCTGCGCTTTTTTTTTGCAAAAAAAACTTGTGTCGTTGATGTTTTTTAGGTAGAATCACCCGCTCTTTGTAACATTAGTAATTTATAGGCTCGTCAAAAATGAAAACATTTAGTGCTAAGGCAGAAACGGTACGCCGCGAGTGGTTTGTTGTTGACGCAACAGACAAAACACTCGGAAGACTATCAACAGAAATTGCAAGGCGCTTACGCGGAAAGCATAAGCCAGAATATACCCCTCATGTTGATACTGGGGATTATATCGTTGTAGTCAATGCCGAAAAAGTTCGCGTAACTGGTAATAAAACAACAGATAAGATGTATCATCACCATACAGGTTTTCCAGGTGGTCTAAAAAGCATCTCTTTTGAAAAGTTACAGGACAAAGCACCTGAAAGAATCATTGAAACTGCCGTTAAAGGTATGTTGCCTAAAAATCCTTTGGGCCGAGCAATGTTCAAGAAATTGAAAGTTTTTGCTGGTGGTGAACATAGCCATAGTGCTCAACAGCCTAAAACCTTAGAAATATAAGCGAATATATCGGAATAGAATTATGACAGCACAATATTATGCCACTGGTAGACGTAAAAGTTCATCTGCTCGAGTTTACTTACGCCCGGGTAAAGGTGAAATAACCATTAATAAGCGCAGCATTGAACAATACTTTGGTCGTGAAACTTCACGTATGGTTGTTAGACAACCATTAGAAGTGGCCGATGTTATGGATAAATTTGATATTCATGTCAATGTTGCCGGTGGCGGAAATACCGGTCAAGCTGGTGCCATTAGACATGGTATTACTCGTGCTCTTATCGAATATGATGAGTCATTACGCTCTGAGCTAAGAAAAGCTGGTTTTGTTACGCGTGATGCACGTTGTGTTGAACGTAAGAAAATTGGTTTACATAAAGCACGTAAACGTCCTCAGTACTCAAAGCGTTAAGCCTATTTGTTATATTCCATTTCTGTCGTATTTCGACAGAAATGGTTTTTTTAGGTTTTCTACAAGCTCATTTTATTTTCTCCGCAGTTTTTCTAAATATAGGTTCTCGTTCATATCCTTTTATTGTTTCCTGCAATAGTTTTCTAAACTCTCAGTTATTTTTAATTTTTATTTTCCTCAATTACATCCATTAATTGGTGTTGTTTTTTATTGTTATTTTCTTTTAAGTGGTTGTTTTTATGCCAGGATTTAAACTTTCAATTTATGGGTGTTGCATATTTACGACAAAAATGTCGGTTTGTTATTCTTGGAGGGGATTGCAAAAAAGATTAATAAAACATACTAAGCTTCTGTTTATTGGGAAGTTAGCATACCAAATAAAATTTGTTGCCAAATAACAACAAAAATCTTAGGAATGTGGTTTTTTTGAAAAAAATGTTGCTTTTTGTTCTCAAAAGGCGTAATATCCTTCTCGTTGGTGTTTTAGATATGTTTTTTATAATACGCTAGACAAAGATACATATTAGTTGTGCAGGAGAGTTAGCTGATAGAAAGGTCAGTAAATAAGGAAGTTCCTTAGCTCAGTATAGATAGTGTGTAGAATAGAAAGGTGATTGTGCTGAATAGCAGTTCATCAGAAAAGCGTAAAATAATGAAGATTTTTAATAAAATTAAGGAAATAAATATGAAAAAATTAATTGCTGCTGCTGTAGCTGCTGCCGTTATTGCTCCAATGACTGCTGTTGCCGCTGGTCCTACTCTATACGGTAAAATCCACATGTCTGTGGGTTATTATGATGACGACACTAAAGGTGGTTATAGCTCACTAAACGTAGCTTCTAACTCTTCAAGAATGGGTGTTAAAGGTTCTGAAGATTTAGGTAACGGTCTTAAAGTAGGTTACCAGTACGAGTGGTCTGTGGGTGTAGACGGCGGCGGTGACTGGGGTCAGCGTAATCGTGGTATCACTGTTTCTGGTGGCTTCGGTACTATCCTTTTAGGTCGTTGGGATACTCCTATGAAGTCTATTGGTTACAAAGCAAACATCTTCGGACAGCGTTCTGGTGATATGTTAGCACTTACTAGAGCTGGTACTTCTGCTATTGATAATCGTCAAAACAACGTAATTGCTTACGTTTCTCCAAACATGAGCGGTGTTCAAGCTAAATTGGCTTATGTTACTGACGTAACTAGCGCAACTGGTGATGACACTGATAACGATGCATTCTCTGGTACTATCGCTTACTCAAATGGTCCATTATTTGTAGGTGCTGGTTATACTCAGGTTATGGCTTTTGCTGACGACGAAAAAGATTACCGTTTAGTTGGTTCTTATAAGTTCGGTAGCTTCAAAGTTGCTGGTGCTTACACTGACATTAACAATGGTAATGGTGTTAAAGACCAAGATTATAACGTATGGTTACTATCTGGTGCTTATACTTTCGGAAACAACACGATTAAAGCACAGTATGCTGACAAGAGTGAAGGTCTAAGTAATTCTGATGACGAAGCAGAAAACTGGGCAATTGCTTTCGAACACAAAATGTCAAAGCGTACTATGGCTTATGTTGAATACGGTCAGTTAAACAATGGTAAAGGTTCTGCTTTGAACTCTTACCAAAGAACTGGTAGTGGTGTTGGCATGGGTTCTCCTGCTGCAGGAAAAGATCCAAGCGGTTTAGCTGTAGGTATCATCCACAACTTCTAAGCCTTTACGCTTAATTAGTTGAGATGTACAAAAAAAGGAAGTCTTAATGACTTCCTTTTTTTATGTTTAAAATTTCTGTGTCTTTGTTTACTCTATTCTCCCTTTCTTTTCTCGCTTCAACCCTTTTACCTGGTGGATCAGAATTTTACTTTTCCTACCTCATACTGAGTTCTAACTATTCAAGCCTACTTCTTATTTTAATTGCTACACTAGGAAATACTCTGGGTGGTTTTACCAATTGGATCATTGGACGATTTGCCATTAAATATTGGACTGTTGATCATAAACCCACAGATCGAATGCTCAAAGCTCAACAATGGCTGCAAAAATGGGGGGCTCCCAGTTTACTATTAAGTTGGATGCCAATAATAGGTGATCCTTTATGCTTGGTAGCTGGCCTATTTCGGATTTACTGGTTTCAGGCTTTAGCATATATTTTTATTGGAAAACTCCTTCGCTATACTATTTTGTCCTTTTTATTAAATTAACCCTTTTATTAAATTAACCCAAAGTGTCTTGAATGTTTGGCCTTGGCTCGGTATATTATCAGACATTTTTAACAAGTCAAAAGCATATGAAAATGAAAATTATGTTAAATGGTGATGCACAAGAGGTCGCTGAAGGTTCTTCTGCAGCCCTATTAATTGAAAAATTGGACCTTGTTGGTAAACGTCTTGCCATGGAAGTTAATGAGGAAATTCTACCGCGCAGTCAATTTGATAGCTATATTTTTCAACCCGAAGATAAAGTTGAAATTGTTCATGCCATTGGCGGAGGTTAATTTTTTTCCACAAATCGTTTATTATTATTTTACCAATTTAGCTGCGGATGCGTATAATTTTTTTGCAAGTTCTGAATTGCTTAGTTTTTTCCCTGGGCCTTTCAAGTAGTGTTCCAAAAAGTAAAGCATATGGTCTTTATTCATGTTCCCTTTGCGTCGGATTAATCGGTCAATATCGTTAAACATGACTGCCGATTTAATCGGTAACCATTTCAATTTTTCGAGATCAATAATTTTTACCGCTACTGGTTCTGCGGGGCTGATCTTAATAAAAAAGTGTTTGGGATATAAACTACCGTGGCGATAACTAGAATTATGTAGTAAACGTGCTGTATATGCCATTTTTTCCAATACTCTGTGAACCTCCTGTATAGGGTGTTCAGTACTAAAATATTCTTCAGCGCTAATATAATTTTCTAAGGCTTTAGTAACCAGAATTGCTTGAAAACCGTCGTCACTTTTATGTTCTCCGTAATATATTGGTTCAAGACTTGGAACGTCTGCTTTTGCAAGGTTTTTAAAGTTAATAAACTCTCGTCGAAAGGTAGGTATTCCAATTATTGGGTGTAGCAATGAGCGATGATTATGGTTTTCTTGACGTTTGATAAAAATGGCTTTCTTATGCCCATTTTCATCATTTAACTCTAATCGACATACCCCACTCCAGCCGTTGCGTCTATAGTTCGGTTCTTCAAACCAATCGGTATCAAGTTGCCATAAAGAATCAAAATTATCTAATTGATTTAGATTTAATAATTTATTATTAGTGTCTAAAAATTCGGGAAAAATTGCCATTGTCTATTTTTTCTTTTTCAGTCTTCGGGGTTTTTGTGGATATAATTTCGCCTCTCCATTTGGGCGAGTTTTAAACTTTCGGTGCAGCCATAAATACTGTTCGGGGCAATCTAATATATACTTTTCCAGAAGAGTATTGAGTCGTCTGGCATCAAACTCAATGTCGTTACTTGGAAAATTATCCAAAGCCGGTAAAATCTCTACTTGAATACGTTTGTTGATGCGGCGAATAAACACTGGCAGGACCTTAGCATTGGTTATTTTGGCTAATTTCATAGCGCTAGTCTGTGTCGCTGCCATATTGCCAAAAAAAGGAACAAACACACTATTCTTTTTGCCGATATCTTGATCGGTAGCTATCCACATAGGGATTTTTGCTTTAATCGTACGAATCATCTCCCTGACATCTCGACGTTCAATGGCTTTTTTTATGTTTTTTTCTCTGGCTTGGGTCATTAAATCATTAAATAAAGGGTTTCGTAGTTGTTGATAAGTCGTTGCAAAGGGCTGATATTTCATAAAGAGGCGCCCAGGGGCTTCTAGAGATACAAAATGAAAACTTAACAAAATAACATTTTGTTCTTGTTGTAACTGCTCGCTGATATTTTCTATACCATGAAAATCAGTATAAGGCTCGAGTTTGTCCGCATCCCCCCACCAATTGATGGCTGTATCAAAAATGGCCATCCCAACTGCTTGGAAATGTTGTTTGACAATATTTTTTTTTCTTTCTTTTGGCCAATTAGGAAAACAGAGATTGATGTTGGTCGATACAATCAGGCGTCGATAGGGAGCAAAAAAATAAAAGAGGGTGCCGACAAATTTTCCGATGTTGATTTGGATGGTATAAGGGAGTTTGATTAGCACCCTTAATAAGAAATAAGCAAACCAAGATGGCCAAAATTTGATGGCCAGATAGTTTTTCCAGGAAAAATAACTCGCTGATGACACTTTGATAATAAATATTTTTATTAAATTTTATTCGACTTTTTATTAAAAAAAAGATGAAAGCATAAGGCTTATTTGCCCTAAAGCGTTGTGTTATTATACCTCGTATTCCAATTTAACACAGCATATAGCATTCGATAAAAGGTTTATATGGAAATTAAGATTCCAGATTTTGATGCATCAAAAGTTTTAGTTGTTGGCGATCTAATGTTAGATCGCTATTGGCATGGTGGGACCGGACGTATCTCTCCAGAAGCCCCTGTGCCGGTAGTTAAGATTAATGAATCCGAAGAACGTCCCGGTGGAGCTGGTAATGTCGCATTAAATATTTCAACACTCGGAGCCCAACCTTTACTATTGGGATTAACGGGTAGAGACGAAGCTGCTGAAATCTTAAAAAATCGCTTAGCTCAACAACAAGTATCCTGCCATTTTGTTCAACTAGACGATTACACGACGATTACAAAACTCAGAGTTATTAGTCGCCACCAACAATTAATTCGATTAGACTTTGAAGATCCCATAATTGCTAGTGATTCTTGTCCTATTCTTGATGACTATAAAAAGTTATTGGATGAGGTTGATACGATTGTTTTTTCAGACTATGCAAAAGGTACCTTGACTTTTATTTCTGACTTGATCGCCTTGGCAAAAGATGCTGGAAAAAATATTATTATCGATCCCAAAGGCAGTGATTTTGGTAAGTACAAAGGGGCGAGCTTATTGACTCCCAACTTATCCGAGTTTGAAGCTATAGTAGGGCATTGTGAAAATGATCAGCAATTGGTTGAACGCGCAATAAAACTCTGTATTGAATTAGAACTGAATGCATTATTAATTACCCGTAGTGAGCAAGGTATGACCTTGATCTTCAATCAAGAACAGGGACAAAATTTTCAAGCCGTTCATTTTCCAACTCGGGCACGGGATGTCTTTGATGTTACTGGGGCTGGTGATACCGTAATTTCTGTTATTGCAACTGGTTTGGCCTCAGGGATGCCGTTGGTGGAAGCCGTTAAGTTGGCTAATTTGGCCGCTGGAGTTGTTATCGCTAAACTAGGAACGGCGACTGTTACATTACACGAGTTACGTGTTGCTCTCCGCCAAATTTCAGACGTCGAACAAGGTATTGTGGCCGAGGACAAACTACTTTCATTGGTTCAAGATGCTCAATTGCATGGTGAAAAAGTGATTATGACTAATGGCTGCTTTGATATTTTGCATGCGGGTCATGTGACTTATTTGGAGCAGGCGAAAAAATTGGGTGATAGACTAATTGTTGCTGTTAATGATGATGCATCGATTAAGCGTCTTAAAGGCGAACAGCGACCCGTTAATACTATGTCTAGACGTATGCAAGTTTTGGCGGGACTAAGCTGCGTGGATTGGGTCGTTGGTTTTTATGAAGATACTCCGACACGACTGATTTGCAAAATAAAACCAGATGTACTAGTTAAAGGCGGAGACAATGACCCTAATAAAATTCCAGGAGGCGACTGTGTTAGGGAAAATGGTGGCGAAGTCATGGTAATGGATTATTTGGATAATTGTTCGACAACCGGTTTAATCCGCACCATTCAAAATAAACCTCAATCATGATTGATATAGTCATTGTGGGTGGTGGTATTGCTGGTTTGTGGACTCTTGCTCGTTTGAAGAAATTAGGCTATCAAGCCATACTCTTGGAAAGTGATACCTTAGGCAGTGGGCAGACAGGGGCTTCACAAGGAATTATTCATGGTGGGACCAAGTATGCTTTAACCGGAAAATTGACTCACTCATCTCAGGCTATTGGGGCAATGCCTGAGTTATGGCGAGGTTGTTTGGCCGGCACTGGAGAATTAGATTTAAGTCAGGTAAAAACCTTATCCCAACATCAATTTCTCTGGGCAAATAAAAGTATTGGAGCTCAATTAGCAGGATTTTTTGCCGGAAAGGTAATGCAAAGTCGAATGCAAGCTTTAAAAAAACAAAATTATCCAGATTTTTTTTCTTCCCCAAATTTTCAGGGAAAGGTTTATCAACTTGATGAGCCTGTTTTAGACAGTTTTAGTTTAGTTGAAGAATTAGCCAGGCAAAATCAACAAGCTATTTTTTCGATGCGAATCGAACGGATCGAAAAACGAGCCGATAGCTCCTATCGTTTGTTGGGAAATAAGCAAGTTATTGATGCTAAAACATTAATTTTTTGCGCGGGGAATGGGAATAAACACTTATTGAACATCGCATCTCAATCCGAGCCACAAATGCAGCAACGTCCTCTTTATCAGCCTATGTTAAGAGGAAAATTACCCTTATTGTATGCTCATTGTCTTGGAACCAGTGCATTACCCCGATTAACCATTTCGGCTCATAAAATGGAGAATGATGTGGTTTGGTATTTAGGGGGCGAAATCGCTGAAAAAGGGATTAATCGAACTCAAAATGAGCAAGTTGTCGCTGCTCAACAAGAACTTAAATCTTGGATTCCATGGCATTCCTTTGATAATTGCGCTTGGGCTGCCCATTATGTGAATCGAGCGGAGCCTAAAATGAACAATCGTCAGCGTCCGGTCGACCCTTTTGTTTCTGAACGGCAGAATATAATTACCGCATGGCCGGTAAAGTTGGCCATGACCCCGATTATGGTTGATATGGTAATAAAAAACATCACGAAACTGAGAATCAAACCAAATAATAAGCAGGTCTCTTTGTCTAACCTGGAGTCGGTTCCCATAGCTAAAGCTCCCTGGCAAATCGTGCCTAGTTGGCAACAATAGGAGCATAGAATGACAGATTTAGTTTTAACTCAAAGGCAACTGGGTAGTACGGGGATTAACGTTAGTCCACTGGGGTTGGGAACTGTCAAGTTTGGTCGCGATCAGCAGGTAAAATATCCCTGGAAATTCCAGATCCCGAATGATCAACAAGTAAAGCAACTTTTGTCCTTATGCCAAGCACATCAAATTAATTTAATTGATACAGCTCCAGCCTATGGGAATAGTGAGCAACGTCTTGGCCAGTTATTAGTCAATCGACAGGATTGGGTAATTGTATCCAAAGTTGGAGAATCGTTTGAACAGGGACAATCTTCCTTTGATTTTTCGGTAGCGACTACCATTACAACGATTGAACAGAGTTTAAAGAATCTTAATACCGATTATCTCGATGTAGTCTTAGTCCATTCGCATGGTGAGGATATGGCAATTATTCATCAATCGGATGTGATTGAAACTTTAGCCAAGCTACAACAACAAGGAAAAATAAGAGCCATAGGTATGTCCACTAAAACCACACAAGGCGGACTATGGTGTGTCGAAAACACCGATGTGGTGATGGCGGTGCGCAATCAGACCGATCATACTGACGATGCCGTTTTAGATCGTGCTCAACAATTAGCAAAAGGGGTGGTGATAAAAAAAGGTTTGCAAAGTGGACATGCGGATAAAAAAGCGGGTGGCAATGGAATCGAAGAGGCTATTCGTTATGTTTTTTCCCATAATGCTGTTAGCTGCTTGATTGCCGGAACGGTAAATCCGCATCATCTTTTAGAAAATATTCGTATGGTAAAAGACGCTGTCAGCGAGCTATAATATGCGAAGCATATATAATTTTATTCTGCATTTCATTACTCCTATTCTATTTTTACGTTTATTATTAAAAATACGAAAAAGTAAAAATTATCAAAACTATTCACAGCAAGGTAGATGGCGAGAGCGTTTAGGATTAATACCTGAACTCGCATTTAGCCAGCCGCCGATTTGGATTCATACCGTTTCAGTTGGCGAGTTTATTGCTGCTCTCCCTTTGATTCGGCAATTATTGGAACAACATCCTCAAATTCCGCTACTGATCACTTCCACAACTTTAACCGGTTCGGACCAGGTATTAAAAACCTTAGGAAGTCAGGTTGTTCACGTTTATTTACCCTGGGACCTCCCTTCTGCGATTCAACGCTTTTATAAACGAATTAATCCACGTCTTGGGTTAATAATGGAAACAGAAATTTGGCCAAATTTGATTCATTACGCAGCTGAATCTAATATTCCATTGATTTTATTAAATGCGCGAATGTCACCGAAATCCTTGCGAGGCTATCGGAAAATTGCCAATTTATCTCGAGAAATGCTAGGTGGTTTTACGGCTATTTGTGTTCAAAGCTCTGAAGATGCCGAGCGATTTTTAAAACTGGGTGCTCAAAAAGATTCATTACATATTACGGGCAGTATTAAATTTGATTTAAACCTTAATCCTGAAACCCAAACCCAAAGCCAACAAATAAAAGATGCTTTAAAATGGCAAAATCAACAAGTTATTGTGGCAGCGAGTACACATCAATCTGAAGATGAAATTGTATTGAATGTCTTTAAACGTTTAAGGGCTGATAATCAGGAGTTGAAGCTTATCATAGTGCCTAGACATCCCGAACGATTTCAACAAGTCTATCAACTTTGTCAAGCTACTGGACTGGATGTACTAAAGCGTTCAGAAATTGACGCTCTGGCCGATTTAAAAGCTGAAATTTTGATCGGCGATAGTATGGGAGAAATGATGCTCTATTATCACTTAGGAACGTTGGTTATTATGGGCGGCACATTTGTGCCAAATGGTGGACATAATATCCTAGAACCGGCAGCCCTGGGGTTGCCGTTGTTTTATGGGCCTTCAATGTTTAACTTTAAAGCCATTAATGATATTTTTTTAGAACAAAAAGCGGCTATTCAATTAGACAATGAAGAGAGCTTATATCAAAGCTTGTCTGAGCATATGAAGAATCCTCAACAGCTTGAAAAATTGGGAGAAAATGCTTTAAAACTCATTCGAAAAAATGCTGGGGCTAAAAATCGCATGTACCGGGTAATTTCGAATATTGCTTTATTAGACTAGAAAATGTCGATAGAAAAAAAAGATTGGCACTAATCCTGCTTTGTTTAGAGATAAGAAAATAATAAACCGAAAAAAAATCAGTGGAGTTGGTCGTGTAGTTTACTGAGTTTTTTTTGGACAAAGTATGGAGAACAAAAAATGACTGATAAGGTGTCATTGCAATTAGAAGACGTTAATTTTTGGAAGGATTTTATTGAAGAGAGTAAAAAAGATGGTCAATTAGTCCATCCTAAGATGCAAGAGAAATTATTGCAAGCTGAAGAGCGTTTAATGGTTTCTTTGATGGAAAAACATTCGATTGATAATTATCTATTAATGAATAAAACGCTGCACTAAAAAAAGTGAACATCCTATCGCAGTGTCGTTGCACTGCGATTAGGGGATGTTTTTAGAGCATGTTTTATTAAAAATTAAAAGCATTAGTGGTTGCCGCATTTTCTAAAACAGCAAGTTGGGTTTCAAAAAGTGCTACATCAGCCCATTGGTCATTGCTGGTCCGGGTAACCAAACGAGCTTCCATAACGGGCTCTTGTCCAGTTACAACAAAAAGACGACCACCTGTAGTCAATTTCTTTTTATAAGTGTTAGGTAGTGTTGGCAATGAGCCAGTAATTACGATAACGTCAAATTTTTCGGTAGTGTCATAATCCTGCGCCGCATCAGCTGTTTCGAGTTGAACATTGCTAATATTTAATGCGCTTAGTCTTGAATTAGCCAGTTCGGTGAATTCAGGATTAATATCTAAACTTTTTACTTGTTGTCCTTGGCTAGCTAATAAAGCGGTTAAATATCCACTTCCTGTACCAATTTCTAAAATTTTATCGGTTTTTTGAATTTGCAAGGCTTGCAAAATTTTGGCTTCTATTTTGGGGGCCAACATATATTGACCATGCCCAAGAGGTAACTCAATATCTGCAAATGCCATAGCTTTATAAGGAGCGGCTACAAAATCTTCACGAGGAATTTCTTCTATTATATCCAAGCTGTTTTGATCTAATACTTCCCAAGGACGTATTTGCTGTTCAAGCATATTAAAGCGAGCAGTTTCAAAGTTCATTTCAGTCATAATCTGGCCATATTTTGAATTTTAGGCCAATGAGTATAGTGGATTTTTCGATTATTTTCCAACTGGGGAGATTGCAAAAATGGGGTATTGGCTTGAGTATTAAAGATTTAAATAAAAATTATATAAATCATAAATCCAATAAGGATTAATCTTGAGGCATCCGACTTTTCAAACTCTTTAAAAACTAAAGATCCCTATTTATACCCTTACTTGGGTATGGATCTGTGTTCATAATAGCGCTTTAATAGCAACTTTTCGCGTTTTAAATCAAAAAATAAAAATTCTAAATTATAATAGTACTCCTTCTTTATTGTATCCGGAGAGTTGAAGCTAAAAGGTTTATTTTTATGGAATTATCATTGACTGAACAGGTTTTCTTGGGGGGATTCATTGTTGCTGTATTATTGGGTGCAGTGGTCAATAAAACAAATTTCTGCACTATGGGAGCAGTGTCAGATTGGATTAATATGGGTAGTATGAATCGTATGCGAGCATGGGTATTAGCAATGGTAACTGCATTGTTAGCGCTTAGCATTATTGAAAGTTTACAAATTCTTTCACTGGAATCGACAACTCCGGCTTATCGTACTGAAAATTTTGCTTGGTTGCGCAATATTGTCGGTGGATTAATTTTTGGCGTCGGTATGACTTTGGCCAGTGGTTGCGGTAATAAGGCTCTAATTCGATTAGGAGCCGGTAATTTAAAATCGGTATTTGTGATCCTAATTGCTGGCTTTTTTGCGTATTTAATGAGTAAAACTTCTTTTTATGAAATTATCTTTCACCCCTGGGTTTCTGCATCTACCATAAGTCTCAATAGCTATTCTATAGCAGGACAAGATTTGGGTAGCTTTGTTGGAGCATTAATAGGAGCTGAAGATTTAGCCAATATTCGCTTATTCAGTGCTTTACTCATAACCGCAGTCTTATTGTTCATCATCTTTAAATCTGCTTCTTTTAGACGTGATCGGGAAAATATAATTGCAGGTATTGCGGTCGGTGCTGCGGTAGTAGCCGCTTGGTATATCACTGGAGGCCCGTTGGGACAGGAATGGATTGATGCCATGGAATGGGAAGAAGAAAAACCCGTTGGCGTGGCGGTACAAGCATTTACCTTTATCAATCCTATGGGTGAAACCATTTCTTATTTAATGAATCCCCAAGATTTTTTGTTAATTAGTTTTGGGATGGTAGCACTTTTTGGCGTGATCATTGGTTCGTTCTTATATGCCATAGCCAGTAAAACCTTTCGAATTGAATGGTTTAACTCCTGGAAAGATTTTTATATTCACGTCATTGGTGCTACCTTGATGGGAATTGGAGGTGTGTTGGCTATGGGGTGCACGATTGGACAAGGAGTAACGGGAGTATCTACCTTATCCTTGGGATCAATTTTGGCTGTATTTTCCATAATCATGGGCAGTGCAATTACCATGAAAACCCAGTACTACAAAATGGTTTATGAAGATGAATCGTTTATTGCAGCCTTTCAAACCGCTTTGGTTGATTTACGTTTATTGCCGTCAGGTATGCGAAAATTAGAAGATATTTAGTTTATCAGCTATAATGTACTTTGTTTCTGGCAATAAGAATTTTTGTCAGGGCTGCTAGGGGTCCTTTTCGATGGTTATCTATCATAAGGCGAGAAAAACCCTTTGAACCTGATCCGGCTAATACCGGCGTAGGGAAGCAGAAATTTCATTATGGATTTTACTGTTCTTTCCTGCGCTTAAATACTATCTAAAAATATTATTTGATTATGGCATTTTAGCTCTTTTTAATGCCGTGATGCGATGTAAGGAAAGACAAATCTATGAGTGCAATTCCTGAAGATTTTATCCAAACCACTAACCGTTTATCCGATGATGTAACTCGGCCCTTTCCTGGGTCAAAGCGAGTTTATCTCTCAGGTAGCCGTCCTGATATTCAGGTTCCCATACGGGAAATTTCCCAAATGGATACTGAAACCATGAATGGGGTCGAAAAAAATCCCCCTATACCCGTCTATGATACCTCCGGTCCTTATACCGATCCAAGCTCTGAAATTGATTTACTCAAAGGCTTACCTCGTTTACGCGACAATTGGATATTAGAACGAGAAGATACCCAGCAATTGGATGGACCGAGTTCTGAATATGGTACGCAGCGTCAAAATGATCCAGAGCTGTCACACCTGCGTTTTGAACACATTCGTGAACCCCGTAAAGCTCAACCCGGAAAAAATGTGACTCAAATGCATTATGCCCGCCAGGGAATTATTACTCCGGAAATGGAATTTGTTGCAATTCGGGAAAACATGAAATTGCAAGAGTTGAAAGAGATGGGCTTAATGAAAGTCCATCCTCAACATCCTGGACAAGACTTCGGTGCAGAAATTCCGGACGAAATCACGCCTGAATTTGTCCGCTCGGAATTAGCTCGTGGACGGGCGATTATTCCTGCCAATATTAACCATCCCGAAGCCGAACCAATGATTATTGGTCGTAATTTCTTGGTCAAGGTGAATACCAATATTGGAAATTCAGCGGTTTCTTCTTCGATTACCGAAGAAGTGGAGAAAATGGTCTGGTCTACTCGCTGGGGTGGCGATACCTTAATGGATCTGTCAACGGGTAAAAATATCCATGAAACCCGCGAATGGATTATTCGTAATTCCCCAGTGCCCATTGGTACGGTGCCTATTTATCAAGCTTTGGAAAAAGTGAATGGTAAATCGGAAGATTTAACTTGGGAAATTTTTAAAGATACCTTAATCGAACAAGCCGAGCAGGGTGTGGATTATTTTACTATTCATGCGGGTGGTTTATTACGCTACGTCCCGTTAACGGCGAAGCGTTTAACCGGTATCGTTTCTCGTGGTGGTTCAATTATGGCCAAATGGTGTTTGGCTCATCATAAAGAAAACTTCTTATACACTCACTTTGAAGACATTTGTGAAATCATGAAAGCCTATGACGTTGCCTTTTCCTTAGGTGATGGCTTACGTCCAGGTTCCATTGCAGATGCCAATGATGAGGCCCAATTAGGTGAACTAAGAACCCTGGGTGAGTTGACCAAAATTGCTTGGGAACATGATGTTCAGGTCATGATAGAAGGTCCGGGACATGTGCCCATGCAAATGATTAAAGAGAATATGGATATTCAATTGCAGGATTGTTATGAAGCGCCCTTTTATACTTTAGGGCCATTAACCACCGATATTGCTCCTGCTTATGATCACATCACTTCCGCCATTGGGGCTGCCCAAATCGGCTGGTATGGGACGGCCATGTTATGTTATGTGACGCCCAAGGAACATTTAGGGCTGCCCAATAAGGCCGACGTACGGGAAGGGATTATCACCTATAAATTAGCCGCTCATGCCGCTGATTTAGCCAAAGGCTTCCCAGGTGCACAAGTCAGAGACAATGCCTTATCCAAGGCACGTTTTGAGTTCCGTTGGGAAGATCAATTCAATCTTGGGCTGGACCCGGAAAAAGCACGTGAATTTCATGATGAAACCATGCCCAAACAAGCGCATAAAGTGGCTCATTTTTGTTCCATGTGTGGCCCCAATTTCTGCTCAATGAAGATTACTCAAGATGTTAGAGATTATGCTGCCAAAGAAGGGATTGTTGATTTAAATGTGGCCCTTGAAGAAGGTATGGCTAAAAAGGCATCGCAATTCAAAGAAACGGGTAGTGAAATATACAAAAAAAGCTAACTAACACAGCTTTTGGGAAGAGATAAAAAACTTCGGTAGCCAATGGGCACCGAAGTTTTTTTGTTTTGGACTTAGTTCAACCGTTGTTCTGCAAAAGAAATACGTTTCGCTTCACGTAGATGATTAGGTAAGAATTTCATTTTTTTATTCAATCCAGGCCATAATAAATTGTAGTATAATTCGGCCCGAACCAGAGCAACACCCTTTGCTGGTATTTGATAATTTAACTTGCGCTTTTCATAAGGATTCATGCGATTGTCAGGACCTAAGGCGGTTGCTTTAGGTGGCGAGGTAAAATGGCCATCCTTGTCTTTGAGTTTCATATCAAAATAAGCTTGAGGATCTTCTTTAGCGGGATGCTTTTTATAGTTACTCCAAACTAAATTACCATCCACGTCATAGGCGGTTAAACGTAAAGACATGTTGCGAAACGGAGCGCCAGTTGGAACCTTATGAGGTTGCTGGTTATGTAAACTAATAATCGTATTAATTTTATCCGCCGCTTTTTCAGTGTTGAGTTTTAAAATCATCGCACGCTTTAAGGTGCCCAGATCATGTCCACCGCCCATAGAATGATTAGCAAAACCATTGGTTACCGGCATATGGCATGATTGACAGCTCACTAAAGTTTTACCCTGCATGTATTCATCACCAGTTGCACAGAGCGGGACGCCATTGAAATTTTTGCGGGTATCGTGGCAACCCAAACAAGCTTCAGAGGTTTTTAATATGCCCGGATTACTTTCTAAAGGCAGCATCATCTCTTCGACATCTTCATTGCTGACATAGGGTTTCTGGATATGGGGGTTTTCTTTTTTCTCTTCATTAGCTGAAGGCTCATCACCTTCCATGCCGGGCGGTTCTTTACCATCTGCGGTTAAGGTTGAGATAAAACCTGATGGTCCCTGACATTTTTCAGAGGTTTCATAGGCTTGTAAACCAAGGCGCAGTTTGCCATTTTCCATGCGCGTGCCCTTAAATTTTTTCAAGCGGTGACAAACCAAACAGTTAACCCCCTCAGCATAGGCATCCATGGTATCTAATTTGGTTTTTTTGTCTTGTGCCGCATTGGGTGCATGACATTGTAGACAAACGGGATATTTACCTTTTTTTGTTGTTACTCCTTCTTTAGTGGGGTCGCCGATAACTTGTTTATAAAAGGCGCGGTGTATGGGATCGGCCAGAGCCGTACTTTTTGCATGCATGGAACCTTGCCATTGTTCATAAATTTCCATATGGCAAAGCCGGCATTCTTTGGCTGATACTTGGTGTAGTGGAACTTCTTCGTCGTCGATTAGGACTGCATGTGACAATTGATTAAAGAATGTGAAAAAAACTAAGATACTTATAAGCGTTATTTTTTTGTTCATAATTCCCCTCCGCTTGAATTTAAATGAACTGGTATCTATTGTAATTATCTGATTTATAAAATCATTGTCTTTTATCTTACTTATTTCTATATCCTATGTATATAGTTGCAACGGAAAAAGAATTTATTTGTCTAAACTTTCGAATCCATTTATGAACTTATCCTATGATTGGACATCAGTTTCATTTTATAGGAAAATTCTTACAGAAAATTCATATACATGGATCGACGAATCATCCTGGAAAATTCATTTGCTGAGTCGATGACAACTGAGTTTTCTATGATAATAATTGCTAACTTTTAGTTTTGCAGGTTTACATGAATCGCATTGCCGTAAAAAAACTCATTTCGGGCATTATGTTGTCTTCACTCTATGCTTTTACTCTGGCAGGTGAAGTATGGGCGGTGCCTCAACCTCATGCCATGCCACTTGGTCCTGAGGTAATCTATGGCGATGTGAGTATTTCACAAGTTAATCCAACCTCTATGCAAATTAATAATTCCCCCAATGCAATCATTAATTGGCAGAGTTTTTCTCTTAATAATGGTGAATTGACTCAGTTTATTCAACAAAGTGCTCAAAGTGCGGTACTAAATCGAGTCATTGGACAAGATCCATCCTCTATACTTGGCAGTATTCAATCCAATGGTCGGGTTTTTTTAGTTAACCCTAATGGTGTGGTATTTGGTAGTGATGCAGTGATTGATACTGCAGGTTTGGTTGTTTCCTCCCTGGCTATTTCCAATAATGATTTTGTCAATGGACGTTTTAATTTCCAAGCCCAAGATGGGGGAGAGATTGTTAACAATGGTTATATTCGTTCTGGAAAAAATGGTGAAATTGTTTTTATTGCTCCTCAGGTCAAAAACAATGGCATTATTGAAGCAGAAGATGGCAATATCTTATTAGCTGCCGGCCGCAGTATTAATCTATCTAGTCTTGATGCCGAAGGTATCAGTATTGAATTGACGGCACCTGGTGATCAAGTCTTAAATTTGGGTAAATTAATCGCTGACAAAGGAGTTGTGGGCCTATTTGCGGATGTGATCAGCCATTCAGGTATAAGTCAAGCCAATGCGTTGGTAAAAGATGCTCAAGGCCGAATCCAGCTTGTGGCACAAAGTAAGATTGAACTCGGCCCAGAGAGTCAAATATTAGCTCAGAGTGGTGATGTTCTCATTAAAAGTGATGGACAGGTTGATGTCTCTGGGGGTGTAAATGTTGATGGAATCAATAATAACAGTGCTGGTCAAATAAAAATCTTAGGGGCAGAACTTAATCTTAGCAATACCCAGATTAGCAGCTCTGCAAATGATGGTGGTGGAGAAATTTTAATTGGTGGTGACTTTCAAGGGCAGGGCCAAATACCGACTGCAACCAATACTTACATTGATAAATATTCAACCATTAAGGCTGATGCATTGATTGCTGGTGATGGTGGTAGAATCATTGTTTGGGCCGATAATCTGACAGAAATGCATGGTACTATAAGTGCAATTGGTGGAGCTAACAATGGTAATGGTGGATTTGCTGAAGTTTCAGGTAAAAAGGAGCTTAAGATAACTGGTATGGTCGATTTGGATGCCGAGGCCGGTGATGCAGGACAATTATTGCTGGATCCGGAATTTGTATCTATTGTAAGCAACGATGATGCAGCAACGGGAACCAATACCATCAGTGTCGATTGGATTGAACAAGCACTAAAATTATCCTCTGTTAATATTCAAACAGGCAGTCGAGGAATTATTGTCGATATGCCCATAAGTTTCGACTCTGGTAATCAATTATTGTTTAAGTCAGGAAGTAATATTGATGTCAGAAATTCTATTGTTGGTAGTAATTCAGCTAACTCGAACTTAAGTGCTGGTATTAGTTTAAGTGCGGCTGGGAATATTGTTAATACTTCTGCTCGGCCAGTTATTATATCTGCCAATACAGTACATATCGTTTCAGAAAAAAACTTGGCGCTTGGGGAATCTTTAAGTATTCAAGCTACTGATTTAGTTAAAATAACTGCTGCCAATTCAGTTGGTTTATCGGGTAATATATCTGCTCCCAATATTTCTCTGAACTCGAATAATGGGGTAATCATTCAGGCGTCAACAGCAACCCTTAATACCAGCAATAGTCTTGAAATTAATGCGACTGGCGATGTGGACTTAGGTGGAGCGGGAAATAATTTCAATGCCATTTCTGTAAATACCTCTAAGGCTTCTGAAGGGGGCAATGTTCATATTATTCATGATGAGAATACTGAAATAGTATCTTTTGGGATCACGACCCCTGTTGGGGTGAACGTCAATATAGAGCCATATACTAAACCTGTTGACAGTGGCAATGGTTCAGGCATTACTGATACGGGAATAACCGATACAGGTATTGGCTTTCCTACGGATACCGGTAGTTCCTCAACGAGTAGCGGGAGTTCGTCAAGTGAAAATCAGTCTCTTGCTTTAGGGGCAGACTCTGATCCGGTTAGTTTACTTTTGGCATCTGCTGAGATTACCAAATATAAATCTGATCTGGATACAGAAAAAGACAACGATTATAAGGACAAAAAGCGTAAGCGTAGTAAGAAAAGTACTGCCCCTCCTATATTGCATTGTAGCAATATACATCAATAGTGGTTGCCTCTAGTTTTTATTATGCGCGTAATCTTCGACACTTTAGGAGTCTAAAAAACCAGATAAAATATTAATATATTCGATTGGGATAATCTGCCATTTACAACAAGACTAATATCGGTCAAGATATCCCAATGAATTTTAGTGTCTCTCCTAAATACAAATTTCTATTGGCATTATTCTTTTTATTGCTAACAGCTTCAAGTCAAGCCAAAGGACAAAACCTGCCTGCTCAAATTGTTGGTAAAGTTTTGTACACCAATGGTTTAGTCACATTGGCAGGGAAAAACACTCCGCTACAAATTATTGCAGAAGAACAAGCTATATATACTGGGGATAGAATTGCGACTGGATTAAACTCCAAAGCAATTATTAAATTACTCGATGGGAGTCAAATTTCTCTAATTGAAAATACCGAATTTTTAGTCTCGCGTTTTTCAATTGAACCCTCTAAGGAACATGCAGAATTACAATTGTTTAGAGGGGGAATTCGCAGTGTTAGTGGGTTTATCAATAAATTTAATAACAACCAGTTTAAATTATTAACTCCTATCGGTAGTGTTGTTATACGTGGGACTGACTTTACTGCTTTTATCTGCACCGATAGCTGCGCAGGCAACAAGGAGAGTGATAGCAGCATCGATTCTCAGCTAATAAAAATAAACAACTCCCTGGTTAAAGGTCGTTTGGTAATGAAAACCGGAGTAGTTAAAGCGAGAGAACCATCAGGACAAGTGAGAAAACTGTACGTTTCCAGCCCACTCTATGCTGGAGATATTATTTCATCAGAAAACAATGCGATGATGGTGGCAGTATTTCGAGATGATACAAGGGTGACCTTAAATCAAAATAGTATTTTTCAATTAGGAAATTATCAATATTTACCGAATAAAACTGCAGAAAATTATGCTGGATTTAAATTATTACGGGGAAGTATACGATTCCTTAGTGGTGATATAGCGAAACACAATCCGGATAATTATATTCTGAGTACGCCTCAACATAGAATCCGCGTGAATAGTGGCGGCATTGATTTAGTGTATGCGCAATCTACTCATATTGCAGTGTGGCAGGGAATGGTTAACTTCGTTTTTCCGACCGATAGTGTAGATATGACGTTGGGTGATAAATATTTAATTGATCCTAAAAGCTCTAAACCCAGGGCAATTCAGGTATTCCCAGCAGAATACCAGATTAGTCAGCGACCGGATTCTGTTGTGATTGAGCAAATAATTAAGACCAAAAAGTTATTTGCTGTGTCTGAAACTGAGGGCAAAGAAGGTCTCTATCTGTACGTAAAAAATGGTGAAATAGAAGCTCAAAAAGGTTCATTAAGTTTGAATCTAGGCAGTGAAGAGGTTGGCTTCCTAGGTAATGATTTAGTTTATAGACTCAATCAATTACCAACTTTTTTAATAAAACAATTTATTGATCCCAGAGTAGATCAGAAAACACTAAATCGTTTGAATTTAATGCCAGATTTAAATATTGCCGACCCAGATGGGCCTATTTGTGAAATCTAAATGTAGGGAAGTTTTATAAGGTGATACCAATCAGATACTATATTATTTTTATTATTCTTGTCTGGATGACTAATACATCTCTGTGGGCAGAGAATGGTTATGAGTTAAAAGTAAATCGTTATGAAGTGATAGGTGAAAACCCGCTCAGTGAACAACAAACTAAACTCAGTTTAGCGCCTTTTTTAGGACCGCTAAAAGGTTTGCAACAATTGCAAGATGCTGCTGCAGCTTTACAGAATGCGCTTCAAGCAGAAGGTTATGGATTTTACAAAGTCACTTTGGCTCCGCAAACTCTAGAAACCGGAATTGTTAAGCTTAAGATAAAAGCAATTAAGGTCAATAATATTACGGTTCAACATGGCTTTGTTCGCGAAATTTATTTTTCTAGTGAAAATATACTGGCCAGTTTACCGTCATTACAAGAAGAATATTCACCGAATATTTATCGAATTGCCAGGGAGCTGGAATTGGCCAATAAAAACCCGGCCAAACAAGCGACTGTTCAGTTTACCAAAAGTGAAAAAGCAGATTATATTAATGCGAATATTTTAGTTAATGCTCAAGCGCCTGATAATTTTCATGCTTGGTTAAATAATACGGGGACCAGATATACGGGGGATTATCGATTAGGTATCGGATATAAAAATAATAATCTATTTGATAAAGATCATGAATTGGCCCTATCCTTTACGACTTCTCCTGACTTTCCTAAAGATGTTCAACAATATGGTATTAGTTATCGAATACCACTTTTTAAACTATTAGCTGTTTGGCAATTGTATGCTTATTATTCAGATATTGATTCTGGAGTTGTTGCCGGTGGATTTGATGTGTCAGGAAGAGGGACGTTTATCGGTACAAAATATGAATGGCATTTACCGAAACTTTCCATCACTAAAAGTTACAACCACCAGTTAGTTTTTGGTTTGGATGATAAATTATTTGATAATGAAGTTTTTTTTACGGGGAGTCCATTTGGAAATGATGTTCGCTCCACGCCTATCTCCATAAGTTATCAAGGCCTGTGGAAGGAACTGAAGCGCTCCTTTAGTTTCTATGTTGGACTAGACAAAAACCTAACCATTGGTAGTCTAAATAATAATAAAACCTATGCTCTAAATCGTTATAAGGCAAAAGCTGATTGGTATCATATTCGCTATGGTAGTAGTTTTGAATGGTTATACGGAGGCTGGATGGTAAAAGGTCGATTTGATGGTCAACACAGTGAGCAAGCTTTGATTTCTGGTGAACAATTTGGTATTGGTGGCTTAACTGGTGGTGTTAGAGGATTTATTGAACGTGAATTGATTGGTGATCGAGGTCTGAGAGGTAGTCTTGAAATCTGGCTACCCAGTTTCTGGCAAAATCAAATGCGCTTATTGACCTATCTTGACGCGGGATACGTACGTCGTGAACACGCATTACCTGGAGAACTGGATTCCGAAACGATTGCTTCTGCCGGTGTTGGTTTCGCTTGGCGCATTAAAGAAAAAGTCAATCTGAATGTTTATCTTTCTCAGGCAATTAATGGTAATACTTCAAATACAGTTGAAGACCCTACCTTAAAGGGAGACAATAAAATTCAATTTAATTTGAATGTTAAATATTAATCTGGATCTTGGTATTTCTTTTTAATGACTAAAAAGTCTTCTAAGTGATCAAAAAGCAATCGCACTAGTGATGGATCAAAATGTTTGCCGCTTTGGCTATGAATCAAGTCTAGTACTTCTTCAAGTGGCCAGGCTTGTTTATAACAGCGTTTGCTATTTAAGGCATCAAATATATCTGCAAGCGCGGTTATTCGGCCATACAAAGGGATTTTTTCCTGACTTAAGCCATAGGGGTATCCACTTCCATCCCATTTTTCGTGATGGGAAATCGCAATGGTTGCTCCGATATTCATTAGCATTAGCTCAGAACCCTGTAAAATTTTATAACCTTGTTCTGCATGTGTTTGCATAATATGCCATTCGTCTTCAGTTAATTTATCTGGCTTTTTTAAGATAGAATCAGGAATGCCAATTTTTCCTATATCATGTAAAGGAGAGGCCTGTTTTAATAATTCCGCCTCTTCTTCATCCATACCTGATAATATGGCTAATAATTTAGAATAATGGGCGACACGACGAACATGATTACCGGTTTCATTGGAGCGCGACTCAACCACTTCTCCCAAACGATAAATAACCTCTTTTTGATTGTTAGTCACAATTTCATTAAGGTGAATATTATCCATAATAACAATTAAGTTCTCAGTAAACATATTCAGTAAATGTTTATCAATATCGGATAGTCGCTGAGATGTTTTGGCATAAAACAATAAGGTTTGTCCTGAGTTTTCACAATAAATGACAATTTGTTCGGTCTCAAATATATTTTTTCGTTTCTTTATGGCGGTTGATAAAATACTTTGAATTTCGCCGGGCACTTCTTCTAATTTACTTTGGGTAAACTTAAAGGTGTTTCCTTCGTCGTATATATTTAATACGGATTTTTCTAGCCGAAAGGCTTTTGTCTGACAAGAAAAAATTTGGGAATCGTCCAGGTTGAGCAGTGTTTCTAATTGTAAAAGTGTATTTTGAGTAAAGCTATTTAAGGCCTGACGAGATGAAATATTGCGTGATGCGGTGACTAATTTTTCCAGACCCTTTTTGCTTTTTTCTAGGATGGTGATATCACGATATGCTCTTAAGCAAGAATAAATAAGGGTAAATAATTTAGTTGCGGTTAATTCGGTTTTATCTTTATAGTCGTTAATATCATAATTTTGAATAACTTTATGTTCGGGAGCCAGACCTGGCTGACCAGTACGTAAAACGATTCGAATCGAACTATTATTCAATTCATCACGAATATAACGAGCGACTTCTAGACCTGCGTCTTCTGTTTCCATGACGACATCTAGAAGTACTAGGGCTAGCTCAGACTCTTGTTGTAAAATTTCTTTAGCTTGTAGTCCAGAGTAAGCATGGTAGAAATTTAACCGTCGACGGTTAAACTCAAAGCCACTTAAAGCCAACTTAGTAATTGAATGGATATCTTGTTCATCATCAACGATTAAAACTTTCCATGGGCTGGCACTTTGTTCCGTTTCGCTTGCTTCTGAAGTTTGGGGGCTAAATAGGAGGGTATCATTCATTGCAAATAAAATACTCTTTAAATGGCTCTATATGAAAATATAGCAGACCTTTAGAAAATATCTATTTCGAGTTAGCTAAATGCCCAGTACTTACTTAGAACGAAGGTAATAAGAGGAACGATGAGTAAGACTATAATTAACGCACTCATATAATTTAATGACGTTAAGGTCAATAATAAATAATAACCGCCTTCATTGAAGATAAAGCCTACCAGTGCAACGAGAAAAAATTTCCTTACAGCCGTTTTATGCGTATGCGTTTTATCATTGAATGTCCAAAGACTATGACCTAAATAACTGATTAAAAAAGCACTAAAAAAAGCAAATATATTTGCAATTAAGGGTTCGCTGAGTTGCTTGGAAACGAATAAATAAACCATGCAGAAATGCCAACAAGAAGCTAAAACACCGATAATACCAAAACGGACTAGCTGCCAAAATATGGTCTGTTTATGGCTTACATGGGAAATCATATAAATAGAAAAATATTGTGAAAGAAAGTTGGATTATATAAGTTTCTACGTTAAGCTTCATTATAAATATAAACTTATAGAGAATGATCAACATCTACAAAAAGAGCAAATAATGGCCACTAACTTTAAAGATCACCTTTTAAATTCTTTGGATCAACTACCGCGTAAAATTAATTCCTTTATTCGGCTGTATAGTATCGATTATATGCGGGAAAAGGGACTATATTGGAGTGCTTTTTTCCTTACCGCTTCCGTTTTAGTTGTGTTGTTTTTCGTTGGCTTATTTTGGAGTTATGAGCCTGCTCCCATTAATGTGCAAGAAAATGCCCAGTTACGATTAGAAAAACTAAATACCGTGGGAGGCAAATATCAGTTGGTTACTGGTTTTACCACGACAAATACTTTAATTTCAGTGGCACAAACCTTGATGCAAAAACCGGGCGGTTTTTTGCGTAATGACATTGCTCCTCCTGGTGTATGGTTAGACAATATGCCCAATTGGGAATTTGGAGTATTAAAACAGGTACGTGATCTTAATCGGGTATTGAGAAATGATTTAAGTATGTCACAAACCACATCTACCGAAGATGAGGCCTTAAAAAAAGCTGAACCGGCTTTTAATTATGATGCTGGCAAATGGTTTCAATATCCGAGCAGTGAAAAAAGTTATCTATCTGGTATTAAACATCTTGACGATTACCTGGTTCGTTTAAGTGATCAAAAGCAAAATAATGCCCAATTTTTTGCCCGTGCTGATAATTTAGTGGATTGGCTTTCTGTGGTAGAAAAGCGTCTTGGTAGTCTGTCGCAACGCTTAAGTGCGAGCGTTGGGCAAGCAAGAATTAATACTGATTTAGCCGGTGATGCTGCGGCAGAAAAATCATTTAGTACTCCCGCTCAAATTGAAATCAAAACACCTTGGTTAGAAATTGATGATATATTCTATGAAGCGAGAGGAACGACTTGGGCACTCATTGCTTTTTTTATTGCTATAGAAATCGATTTTAAAAGCGTTTTAGAAAATAAAAATGCCGTGGTTAATTTTAAGCAAATCATTCGTGAGCTAGAAGCCACTCAAGATCCGGTATGGAGTCCGATGATTTTAAATGGCAGTGGATTTGGTATTGTTACAAATCACTCCCTAATTATGAGTTCTTATATCTCAAGGGCCAATGCAGCCATTATTGACTTAAAACGTTTGCTTGCTGATGGATAGATTTCAGTAAAGTGTAAATAATAGATGAATATCTCTATACTCAAACCACCCATATTTCTGAGTGGTTTGAGTATCTACTGATGGAATCATCTTTGATGTGATTATTGAACAGAAAAATATTGTGAGATTTATCCAACAATTTTTCTGTTCAATTGCTATGCTTCCCTAACCCAATGTCCAGATTTTCCACCGGCTTTTTCTAACAATTTAACATCACCAATTACCATGCCTCGGTCTACAGCTTTACACATATCATAGATGGTCAGAAGGGCAATTTGAGTGGCTGTTAAGGCCTCCATTTCGACACCTGTTTTACCGTCAGTTTCGACACTACATTGGCAAATAATACTATGATTGCTTTTGTCAGGAATTAAGGCCAAATCCACATGAGTAATGGAAAGAGGATGACAAAGTGGAATTAAGTTAGAGGTTTGTTTAGCTGCCATAATTCCAGCCACTCTGGCAATTCCCAGGACATCACCCTTTTTATGACCTTGGTTAACAATTAAATCAAAAGTTGTCGCTTGCATGGTAATGATGCCATGGGTTGTCGCTTTACGTTTGGTGATAGCTTTATCACCAATATCAACCATGTGAGCTTCACCTTGCTGGTTAAAATGCGTTAATTCATTCATAATTACTATTAGTCATTTACCGAGAAAGCCTAATTTTAGGATATTTTGAGGTCTAATGATACAATCGTAAGCAGTCAATATAGGTAGAGGTTTGTTGGTATGACTATTCAAGTTCGATTTTTTGCAAGTTTACGTGAAACGATGGGGGATGATAAAACCATTGAAAAAGATTCAGTAGAAACGGTAGAAGATGTTTGGAAGCGATTTAGCGATAACCGAGACATACCAACCAATGTTCTGATGTCCATTAATATGGATTATGTGGATGCTAAAACCACAGTCAATGATGGCGATGAGGTCGCTTTTTTCCCTCCTGTAACGGGAGGTTAGTATGCTCATTAAAATTACTGAAGATGCTTTTGACCCCTATCAGGAAATCAGTCGTTACCAGCAAGAAAATACTGAACATACAGGAAAATTTGGCGCGACAGCCGTGTTTGTTGGCACTATGCGTGATCTTAATGAAGGTGACGATGTATTGGAAATGTTTCTTGAACACTACCCCGGTATGACAGAAAAATATCTTACCAATATAGGCCAACAAGCCATTAAAGATTATGGACTTTTTGATGTGATGGTAATCCATCGGGTCGGTGCCATAAAACCCGATGAATCGATTGTCTTAGTGGCAGTCTGGTCAGGACATCGTAAAGAAGCTTTCGAGGCTTGTCGGGAAATAATGGAAGACCTTAAATCCAAGGCACCCTTTTGGAAAAAAGAATCTTTAAAAGGTGGTGAAAACCGCTGGGTAGAGCATAATACTAAGGGATACTAGAAGTCCATATTTTAAATGGGTCCCTAGCTTGAGTTCCTGATTATAAATCCACATCCGAAAATGCATCCTGAGGCAGAGAACCCTCGTTCATGCGGATTTTTAATTGTAAATTATTATAGGAATCGGCATATTCCAGAGCCGTTTTGAGTTCAATTTTTCCTTGTTTATAAAGCGTATATAAAGCCTCGTCAAAGGTCATCATTCCATCTTTAATTCCGGCTTCCATTGCTTCTGTCAATTTATCCATTTCATCTTTTTTAATGATGTTTGAAACATAGGAAGTATTTAATAAGATTTCTACAGCAGGAACTAATTTACCATCCTTGCTGGGGATCAGGCGTTGAGAAATAATGGCACGTAAATTCCGAGATAAGTCATCTCGGATTTGGTTTTTAGCTGTATCTTCAAAAAAGTTAAAAATACGGTCTAGCGCCTGGGTACTATTGGTGGAATGCAAGGTAGTTAAGCACAGGTGACCGGTATCGGCATAGGCTAGGGCATGATCCATGGTTTCGGCATCGCGAACCTCACCAATTAGGATCACATCGGGGGCCTCACGCATGGCATTTTTTAGGGCATTGGCATAAGTTAAAGTATCCATTCCCACTTCGCGTTGGTTTACTATGGCTTTTTTATGTCGATGAACAAATTCGATGGGGTCTTCGATGGTTAAAATATGTCCACCAATATTTTCGTTTCGATGGCCAATCATGGCAGCTAGCGTGGTGGACTTTCCAGAACCTGTAGCTCCCACGACCAGGATTAAACCATTTTTATGCTCGACTACTTTTTTTAAAATGGGGGGGAGACTGAGGTTTTCTACCTTGGGAATTTCGGTTTTGATATGTCGGATAACCAAAGCCATATCGCCACGTTGTTGAAACAAATTGGCACGATAGCGACCCACTCCGGGAACCGAGATGGCAAAGTTTAATTCTAACTCACGTAAAAATTCTTGTTGTTGCTCTTCTGTCAATAATCCGAAAGCGGATGCTCTAACTTGTGCTGAAGTAAGTGCTTGCTTGCTTACTGGTGTCAACACTCCCTGAATTTTCATAGACACTGGAGCATGAGTACTAAAAAAAAGATCCGAGCCGGATTCTTTTACCATTAATTTTAGAAAAGGGGTAATGTCCATGGCAACAACCTTAGGGTAAAGCGATACAGAAACGAGCCCCACCGGAGCTATTATTTTCAATGCTAGTATAGCCGATTTTATCGCCCTGTTTGTGCATGGCTGCAATTTTTTCCGAGAAAAATAGCCCCAATCCCGTACTACTCATATTATAATCAATACCATCTTTTATGGATTTGGCTTGTTTGATTATCTCTTCAGGGTAGCCGGCACCATCATCTTCTATAATAATAAGAAGGAAACCATCTTTAATTTCAGCGCTCAAAATAATACTTTCTTTTGCATAGCGTAGGGTGTTATTGATTATTGAATTGATCACATTAGTAATTAATTCCAAATCAAAATACCAATCTAAATATTCATCACAATCAATGGTGAAATTAATGTTGGTATTACTTTGTACGGATTTACTGGTTAGGATTAATTCTTCTAGAAAATCATAGACATTATATTGATCACGGGATAGGGAGAAGGCCTTATTTTGCATTTTGTAAAGTGAGAGAAGGCGAACCAAGGATTGATTGGTGCGCATCAATTCATATTGAATATCCGAGATTTCGTTTTTCTTGGATTCTGGAATATCCGGTTCCAATTTGTCCAATGTATTGAGTGACATGACCAGCGAATTTTTCACATCATGGATAACCGACATAATAATCGCATTAAAGTCTGCTTGACTAATTTGTGATTCATCGGTGCTTTGGTTATTTTCAGACATGTTTAAAACTCACTATAGAGTTGCTCTAATTTACGGTACTTTTCATTATGAGGGTCCACTTTTTTACTCGCATCTAAATAAGTCCTGGCTTTTTCCTTCAAATCGCTATAATTAGATGCGCCTTTTCCTTGGCGTTCAAGCATTTTTAAAAATGCCTGGGCTGCATTCATATTTACCGATATATTTTCGGGAAGATTGTCTGCTGCATTTTCAAAACAATCAATTGCCTCATGTATTTTGTGATTATTGTAAAGACGCATACCGCGTCCATTGACCAATAAATATTTATACTTCTTAGATTTTTCTGCGGCAGACTCACTATCATCACCAGTCCCGTTAATATCATTCTTTAAGGCTTCGGTAATGTCTGTTTCATTTAATAATTCACTACTAAGCAGTAGATCATCTTGTAGCGCTTGGGGAAGGTCTTTAATACTGCCAGGCATATCTCCGAGTGATTTTTGAAAAATGTCGCGAGCTTTTTCTTCATTACCCAGCTTCAATTGCACCATTCCATCCATCACTTGGGTGTGAAAAAAGCTTTCTTTATCTTTACGAAATATTTTTTTTGCATTGGCAATAACCGGTACGGCTTTGCTCGGCTTGCCATGGTCAACATAGAGTTTAGATAAACCGGTATGATCGGCCACCGAACCGAGATAGGAATTTTTACCGCGTAAAATGGAAGAGCGAAAAGATTTTTCTGCTACTTCAAAGTCATTATTTTTTACCGCGACTTTAGCCAAGTGCTGTTGCCGTGCAATACCTAAGGGAGAAATTTTTGCGGCTTCGAGTAAAGTTCTTTGGGCTTCGGCTAAATCGCCGAGTTTTTCATGAACTTGGGCTAATAGATCGAGCCCTTCAACATAATTGGGATTTTCTTCTAATAATAAATCGATAGTTGCCTTGCATTCGTCGTATTGTTCGGCGGCAAAATGAGTACGGGCTTTTCCATATAAGGCCCAATTAAATGAACGAACGGTTAAGGCTTTTTCATAGATCCCTTCTGCAACTTCAAGACGTCCTGCTTTTAGTGCAATTTCGCCTTTTAGTTTCCCAATATCCAAAGCAAATTTTGGATATTTGATCATATGTCGATCACATAAATTAATTGCGTCATTATATTGATCATTATTATAGGCATCGTAAATCTTTTTAAAGGCCTCTTTTTTTTGAATGGTTTTTTCTAAACGGCTTACCAGAATTTCTTTGGGAAAGGGCTTACTTAAATAACCATCCGGACGGTATTCCACTGCAGCCATTACCATATCCATCGTATTTTCGGCCGTAACCATAATGAAAATAGTACCGTAAGGCATTAATTTTCGATGCATTGCTTCTTCTAGGAGTTGCTGGCCATTTTGGCCATCCCCTAGATTGTAATCACATAAAATTACGTCGTAATGATTTTCTTCAATTTTTTCCAGAGCAGTACGAGAATCACCTGCATCATCGATGTGTTGAACACCGATACTTTTGAGAATTGAACGAAGCATGGACCGATAATTGGCAAAATCATCGATATGTAGGAAGTGAATTTCGGATAAATTAAGTCGAGCCATATCTGAGCAATAAATAGTTTCGCGTTATAGTTTAGGTAATAATATAATTGATGTTAACAAGAATGTCTAATTTATTGAAACCCAATCATTTTATCCAAAAAAAATTAACTAAATGAAGCGATAATACAACGAAGTTGATCATAACTATATAAACCTTCAAAAAACTCATATACGGTTTTCAGCGCTTGTTTTTCTGAAGCCTTAATCGATAACCAGGCATCGTGGATTTGATTAATCTCAACATCAGTTAAATCAATTACTTGTGCTAGTTCTATTTCGTTATCTTGGATTGCTTGAGCCAGCTGAATGTAGATAGTAGCGGTTTTTAACCGACGTTCAGCGCTGATACGCTCAATGCTATAACCTTGGCGAAATAGAAATAAAGTCTCCTGATTCGTATTGTCTGTTTTGGATAAATTATGGTTGATTATGGCCAAAAAGTCATCGGCATAAAGCTTTAATTTGTGTTTGCCTACTCCAGAAATACGAGCGAATTGTTGCTTAGTCTGGGGTAGTTGAGTAATCATTTCCATTAGAGTTGCATCATGGAAAACCATATAGGGGGCTAAATCATTCGCTTTAGCCAGTTCATAACGACATGCGCGTAGTGCTTCCCATAAATCTTGATTTTGTTCTTTAATTTGTGCTTTGTGATTATTTTGTCGTTCATTACTACGATTCTGACTACTTAATTGTTTAAGTTCTTTGCGTAATAATAAGGTTTGTTCGCCCTTTAATACCGCTCGGGCTTTTTCAGTCAGTTTTAATGCACCAAAACTATCCATATCAACGTTTAATAGACCAGCAGCAATCAATTGTCTATATACCGAGCGCCATTGAGCGATATTTAATTCTTGGCCAATGCCATAGGTGGATAAATGTTGATGGGAAAAACGTTGGATTTTTTCACTGTCTTTGCCCAATAAAATATCGATTAAATGCGTCACTCCAAAGCGTTGTTCACTGCGATAAACACAGGAAAGAGCTTTTTGAGCCACAACCGTTCCGTCCCAGGTTTCAACCGGATTAAGACAAGTATCACAATTGCCACAGCCCTCTGTGTGGGATTCGCCGAAATAGTTGAGTAGGATATTCCGCCGACAACTTGTCGCTTCGCAAAACCCCAGTAACGCTTCCAGGCGCTGATATTCAATATGTTTTATCGCTTCAGGGGCAGTGGATTCGGAAGCCATTTGACGGAGCAAAATGACATCTTGTAGACCATAAATCATCCAGGCAGTAGCCGCTTCGCCATCGCGTCCAGCACGACCGGTTTCCTGGTAATAAGATTCGATGCTCTTGGGTAAGTCTAAGTGCGCAACAAAGCGAACATCGGGTTTATCGATTCCCATTCCAAAGGCAATAGTGGCCACCATAATAATTTTATCTTCTTGAATAAAACGATGTTGATTACTTTGGCGTTGCTCTCTGTCCATCCCGGCATGATAAGGCAGGGCATTAAAGCCTTGTTGTTGCAGCCAAGCAGCAATGCTGTCGACTTTTTTTCGAGACATGCAATAGATGATGCCACTATCATCGGGATGTTCTTCATTTAAAAAATGCAATAATTGTTGTTTGGCATTGGTTTTTAATTGCACATGGTATTGAATATTGGGCCGATCAAAACCACAGATGAATTGCCGGGCATTTTGTAATTGCAGGCGTAATACAATTTCTTTGGCCGTATTATCGTCTGCTGTTGCGGTGAGAGCAATACGTGGTACTTGTGGAAAAAGCTGGGGTAATTGTTCTAATTGAATATATTCGGGACGAAAATCATGTCCCCATTGGGAAACACAATGGGCTTCATCAATGGCAAACAGGGATAATTCGATAGCGTGTAATAGTGCCAGTGAATGCTCTTTTAATAAGCGCTCTGGGGCAATATATAACATATCGACTTGTCCGGCACGAATTTCTTGTTCGATAGCATATAGCTGTTGTCCGGATAAACTAGAGTTTAAAAATACAGCTTTGATCCCAAGTTGTTGTAACGCATTGACCTGGTCTTGCATTAGGGCGATTAAGGGAGAAATAATGACGGCCATGCCTTGTCGAGCCAAGGCAGGAATTTGAAAACATAGGGATTTACCACCGCCTGTGGGCATGATGACTAAGGCGTCCCGGCCGTCAATCACATGTCCTATAATATCTGCCTGAGGCTCACGAAAGGACTCATAACCGAAGGTTTGGTTTAAAATTTGTAGGGCTGTATTCATACTAGCAATGAATCTGAATCAGCTTATGTTTAATCGGCTGGTATTTCTGTTTCTTTTTTCCGAGCTTCATTGCGGTTAGCTTGCCTCCCCACAAACAACCTGTGTCTAATGCATAAACTCCTTCTTGATTGGTGATCCCTGCAAGAGTCGACCAATGACCAAAAATTATTTTATCTTTAATATTTGGACGATTTTTCAATTCATACCAGGGAAAATAGCCATCTTCTTGAGTTCCTGGAGCTCCTTTTGAATGAAATTCCAAGGCTCCGTTTTGAGTGCAATAACGCATCCGAGTAAAACAATTAGTAATATAACGCAAGCGATCCCAGCCGCGTAATTCGTCGTGCCATAAGGTGGGTGTATTACCAAACATATGTGCTAGAAATTCATGGTATCGGTCAGAACGTAATACTTTTTCAACTTCGTGGGCTCGAATCACCGCCGTAGAAATATCCCATAGCATTGGTACCCCAGCGTGGACCATACAATAACCTCGTTTTTCATTGTAATGAAAAAGTGGTTGGTTACGCAGCCAATGCAAGAGTTCATCACGATCAGGGGCGTTTAAAATATCATCTAAGGTATGGTTTTTAGATTTTCCAAATCCTTCGGCCATGGCTAATAAGGTGAGATCATGATTACCCAAAACCGTCACAGCACTTGAACCTAACGATTTAACAAAGCGTAAGGTTTCTAAGGATTGTGGTCCTCGATTAACCAGATCTCCAGCAAACCAGAGTTTATCGTTTGTCGGATCAAATTGAATTTTATCCAATAAGCGTTGTAATGGTTTAAAACATCCTTGGAGATCACCTATTGCGTATATTGCCATGTTTACCTTAAAAGCCGATTTGTTAGCATGAAAACTCGACATTATAACAAGTTTTTAAATTCAGTTGAGGAATACGAACTGAATTTAGTGTGGCTTTGAGGTATAGTTACTATTTTGTAACTTCTCAGGCGAAGCGAAATTTTTATATAATTGCCTGCAAATCGATAAAACACATAGCTACTTTAACAATTAACAAATTAAGTATAAGGAATAACAATGACTCGTTCTCATGACCTCTTTCAATCGGCCCAACAGGTGATTCCTGGCGGGGTTAATTCACCCGTTCGCGCTTTTAAAGGAGTCGGTGGGGATCCGGTGTATTTTAAACGTGGAGAAGGGGCTTATCTTTTTGATGAGGATGATAATCGTTATATCGATTATGTCGCCTCATGGGGACCAATGATTATGGGCCATGCCCATCCTCAAGTGGTTGCAGCGGTCCAGGAAGCGGCTGGCAATGGTCTAGGTTTTGGTGCACCAACGGCGATTGAAACTGAAATGGCTGAGTTAGTGTGTAAATTGGTACCTTCGATGAAAATGGTCAGAATGGTCAGCTCCGGTACGGAAGCAACCATGAGTGCGATTCGTTTGGCTCGAGGTTATACTGGTCGAGATAAAATTGTCAAGTTTGAAGGCTGCTACCATGGTCATTCCGATTCCCTATTAGTCAAGGCCGGCTCGGGTGCACTAACTTTAGGCGTACCATCTTCTCCGGGTGTTCCCGCTTCGCTATCGGATCATACGATTACCTTAACTTATAATAATATCGATGAAGTCAATCAAGTCTTTGCTGAAATTGGCGATCAAATTGCCGCAATTATTGTTGAACCCGTCGCCGGGAATATGAATTGTATTCCTCCTGTTAAGGGTTTCTTAGAAGGTCTAAGAGCCGTTTGTGATCACCATAAAGCGGTGTTAATTTTTGACGAAGTGATGACCGGTTTTCGTGTTTCACCAGGTGGGGCTCAGACTCACTATGGTATTACACCTGACTTGACCACTCTGGGTAAGGTGATTGGTGGTGGTTTACCCGTGGGGGCATTTGGTGGTAAACAAGAAATTATGGAGCATATTGCACCTTTGGGGCCAGTCTATCAGGCAGGTACTTTATCCGGTAATCCTTTATCTATGGCGGCGGGCATGGCAACTCTAAGCTTGGCGAGTCAACCCGGCGTACATGATGATTTAAGTGCTAAAGCTCAGCGTTTAGTACAAGGTATTACCTCTAAGGCGGAAGCTATTGGCATTGCTATGAGCTATAACCAGGTGGGTGGTATGTTTGGCTTGTTTTTTCTCGGTGAAAATATGCCTGCAGGGGAAACCATTACCGGATATGAGCAGGTCATGAATAGTGATCAAGAGCGTTTTAAAGCATTTTTCCATGGTATGTTAGAGCAAGGGGTTTATCTGGCTCCTTCTGCATTTGAAGCAGGTTTTGTGTCTGCTGCGCATACTAATGATGATATTGATGCGACAATTGCAGCTGCCGAAAAAGTATTACAACAATTGCACTAAAAACTGGACGTTTAAACCTTCAAATTTGTCCTTAAATTAGCGGCCATTACTTGAAAAATATCAAAATGGCCGCATCACTCTCCTGACTAGAATTATCTTCACTTCCTCAGTTAAGAGAGCTTATGACTGCCCTATCTTTAAAAAATCTTCACAAAACCTATCACAACGGCTTTTTGGCCCTAAAAGGGATTGATCTGAATATTAAACAAGGTGATTTTTTTGCGTTATTAGGCCCTAATGGGGCTGGGAAATCCACCATAATTGGCATCGTTTGCTCATTAGTCAATAAAACTCAGGGCAGTGTAGAAATTTTTGGACACGATCTCAGTGCAAATCCACATGAAGCCAAACAATATCTAGGCGTAGTACCTCAAGAATTTAATTTCAATGTGTTTGAACCTATCGAAGAAATTTTAGTTAATCAGGCTGGTTATTATGGAATTCATCGTGACGAAGCCTTTAAACGTGCCCAAGAATTATTAAAACAATTGCAGTTATGGGATAAACGCCGTGATATGGCGCGGGAATTATCGGGTGGCATGAAACGCCGCTTAATGATTGCCCGGGCCTTAATGCATAAACCCAAATTATTGATTCTGGATGAGCCGACGGCTGGTGTGGACATTGAGATCCGGCGTTCCATGTGGGATTTCTTAAAAGAGATCAATAAACAAGGTGTCACTATCATTCTAACTACCCATTATCTGGAAGAAGCCGAACAATTGTGTGAAAACATTGCCATTATTGATAAAGGCGAAATCATAAAACACTGTGCCATGAAAGAATTATTGAGTGAGTTGGATACGGAGTGTTTAGTCTTAGATTTAGAACAAAAGTTAGAGACTAATCCTGATTTGGGTCCTTATCATAGTCAATTGGTTAATCAGCAAACCTTGGAAGTCAGAGTATCCAAAGGAAGTTCACTCAACCATTTATTTGAAACACTCAGCCAGCTTGGTATTGATGTGTTGAGTATGCGCAATAAAAGTAATCGATTAGAGCAACTTTTCATTAATTTGGTTGGCACCGCCTAGGGGAAACGCCGAATGCATTTAACAGAAAACTATATTGCCTTTAAAACCATATTGATCAAAGAAATCTATCGTTTTATGCGCATTTGGGTACAAACCATTGTCCCGCCAGCAGTGATGATGAGCCTGTATTTTATTATTTTTGGCAAATTAATTGGTTCTCAAATCGGCGATGTGAATGGCTTTACCTATATGGACTATATTGTTCCCGGTTTAATCCTGATGTCGGTAATCACCAACTCCTATGCCAATGTGGTATCGTCCTTTTACAGTACCAAGTTTCATCATAATATTGAAGAAATGCTGGTCTCTCCGGTTGCCAATATCACCATTTTAGCGGGTTATGTGTCCGGAGGTGTGGCACGTGGATTAGCCGTTGGATTAGTCGTTATGGCGGTTGCTATGTTTTTTACTGATATAAAAATAGCGCATCCCTTAGTCGTTATTGTGGTCGTTATTTTGACCGCGACTTTATTTGCCATTGGAGGTTTTATTAATGCCGTCTATGCCAAGAGTTTTGACGATATAACCGTAATCCCTACCTTTGTGTTGACTCCCTTAACCTACTTAGGCGGCGTCTTTTATTCAATTAATATGCTTCCGGAATTTTGGCAGCAAGTCTCCTTATTTAACCCAGTCCTTTATATGGTTAACGCTTTTCGTTACGGCATAATTGGTATTAGCGATGCCAATCCAATCACCGCCTTTGCTATTATTATCTTATTTATTCTAGCGTTGGGCAGTGTTGGTTTGTTTTTATTAAATAAAGGAATTGGTATTAAACAATAAGCATCATTAATTTGACCTAACAACTTATGGAAATTTTCTCCTTAGAACAAGTCTTAGCTTTTATTCAAAGTTACCAGGATTATTTAGGTATTATCATTATTGTTGCGGCCTTTTTAGAATCCTTTGTTCTTATTGGTTTTTTTTTCCCTGGTTCGGTGGTGTTATTTAGCGTCGGAACCATGATTGTTCCGGCAGAATTAAATGTTTGGCTCCTTATTTTATGTAATTATATTGGTGCTGTGCTTGGCTATAATGCCAGTTTTTATATTGGTTATATGTTCCAACAGCCATTAAAACAGTCTCGACTCTATCAACAACACCAAGAATTATTTCATCATGCTGAAGAGATTTTCCATCGCTATGATGGCCTTAGCGTCGCCCTTGGTCGTTTTTTAGGGCCTCTACGAGCAACCCTTCCAGCAGTGGCAGGGATGTTAGGTATGTCTGCCAAACTATTTTTTATTATCAACTTATTATCCGCCTTAATTTGGGCACCTTTATATATCTTATCTGGCTTTTTTCTAGGTAAAATAGTCACGGATATGGAGTGGGTTGTTTATATACCTATTCTGGGCATTTTAGTGATTCTATATTTTCTTATCCATAAAAGAAAAAAATAACGATTGATAAAAAAACATGAATAAAGTGTCATTGGCTAAATATCTAGACAATATTGAAAAAAATAAACCGATTAACTTGGCTCCCTTTTTAAAGTTGGCCGAATCGTTTGGTTTGGCTGAAACCCAACTTCGGCAATTACTCAGCTGGAAAAAAATAAAAGGGGGAAAGCATGAAATTACCGTACTCAATATGTTAGCCTTTCAAGAGTTAAAAACACAATTCAAACTAAGCAAAGCTCAAAACCGTGTTTCCGCCAGCATTGCTGGGAATAGTCATAGTCAGCGAGTCAGTGGTTCTCTATTAAGTCTTTTAGGCAATCAGCAAAGTTTTCCCCAGCTGGTTGTAATTGATAGTGATGGGAATTTCCAAACACCAGTCAGCTTACACTCTAATCTATTAGTTATCGAAAATCTGGAAAATTTTTTGGCCCTGATTAAACGGCGAGATTATTTAGTTTCCTGGCTGGATAAAGCATGGAGCTGCGACATTATCTTTGCCGATGGCAATGCGGTGAGTAATAAATTACACCAGCAATTTTTTACTCAATACGATAAGATACGCTGTTTATTGGATATTGATCTGGGAGGATTTGAAATTTTCAAAAATATTCAATCCTTGCTCCCACACACCAAGTGTGAATTTCTGTTATCTGACAACTATTTGAATAAATATGTTCAATATGGTCAGCAGATTAGTACACAAGATTATGCCAAATTGACCAGTCGATCTTATCCAAAAAACTTACGTGGAGCCGTAAACACGGTGTTGAAATATAAAAAATTTGCTGAGCAGGAAATTTTACTATGGGATTAGATTTTCAGGATCACCTGGCACTGGAAAAAGATCGTTACCAGATCAATAAATTGATCTGTGTGAATAGCATGAAGAATATTTGTTATCTGGAACTGGATGTCACCTGTAATACCGTCCTGTATGGGGATAATAATCTCGGCAAAACGAGTATTCTCAGTACCTTGAAATTACACTTGCTTCCGGAAATCAATTTTCGTGATAGTAAGCATAAATTTGCTTTTTTTGGTTCATCGGGCAAGGCCTATAATAATCAAGAGTCCCGCGACTTTTATTTCCCCTCGATTAACTCCTTTTTAATTCTGGAAGGGCAAAACCCCTTTGGCCCTTATGTGTATATTTTATTCCGTGCCAGCGATGAACAATTCGGTTATTCGCGGGTGGTCCTCCCGGTCAGTTATGCCGAGATTGAGCATGAATTTTGGGATAAAAATACGGCGAGTAACCATCAATTAGGCGGAATCAATAATCAGCTCAGTTTAAAGCGAGTAAAATCTCTGGTAAAGCAATATGGAGGGCGTTTATTACGCACTACTCAAGAAATTCGTGAAACCATATATACCTTTAATCAGCTCAATGAAGAAAAAGGCCGTTTTTGCATTATTCCCATGAAAGAAGGTGGGATTGGCCGAGAAATCGAAGCCTTTCGACGCTTATTGCAATTTACCTTTGAAATCAATCAGGGCAGTCCTGCCTCCTTGACCAGTGCTTTGGCTACCATTATTGAAGGGCAAAAAAAGAGCAAAAAAGATGAGTTAGAACAAAATCTACATGCGATTATCGATGAATATAAAGAACTGAATACAGAACAGGAAAAAATTACCTGCTTAAAAAATACGGTCGATTATTACCAACGGATTAAAAAATCCTATGCCAATGCCCAGCAAGGTTTGGACGTTGCTAGTGCTTTATATTGGCAAATTAAACAGAGTTTATCGGAGCAACAGCAGGTCCTGGCTGAACAAGAAGAACAAATCCACCCTGAATATGAATTATTAATTCATGAGATTTTGCCGGATGAAAAAGAAAAACTTCAGCGCTTTAAAGATCAAAAACAAGCGTTGAAAAGTGCTTGTGATCAGCTGATCGGTTATTTAAAACCGGAAGAAAAAAAAGTTAAACGGATAAAGTTCTTATTAGAAGATGAGTTTGCCTTTGTTGAGCAGAATGAAATTGAAGAACTGCTGCAAGAGGCTAAGGAACAACTCCAAGCGGATTTGGATAGTTTAGCCAGTGAAGCCAGCTTTGCTGAAGAGTTACAAAATAAAATCAGCCGCAAAAAAACGCTAGAAAAACGTCTAGTGCAATTAGAACAACAATTGGAAAATGGCGAAAATTCCTTGCTCTATCAGGTCTCTTCACAAGCAGCCAGTGTTTTAAAAACCATTAATCCCAATTTTGATCAACTCAATAGTGATAATGCGGGCGAATTTTTGGAATCCGACATTCAGCGGATCAATGCCTTTTGTGAATTATTTGAAGCGAAGAATGAGCATCTGTTTTTTAAGGCACAAGACTTTATTCAACCCGTAGTGGAGTTTGATCCGCAACAACAACAATTAAAATGGCAACAAGATAAAAATCAGGTTGAAAAAGAACTTAATCGACTTAAGCATCGCATTGAGCAAGACAGTGGTGAATATCATAAATTAACTCCGGAAAGTTTGGCGGCGCAGAAACTGGAAAAACAAAATGAATTAAAACAGACCAATGATGATCTGGCCTTGATTATCAATCGAGATAAAATCAATCAGGATTTTCAAGATAATTCGTTGCAATTAGAACAACAGCAAGAACAATTAGAAGCCCTACAACGTGAACTGGATGCTTGCAAAGAACAACTGGATATATATCAGGCTCAAAAACAGCAGTTAAAACAGCAGGTCGAAGCACTAAAAACTCAGAAAACTACCTTCCTGCAAATGGATAATCAACTCAAGCGATATAAGGGGTATGAAACGCAGTTTAATCCCGCTGAAAATATCGAGTCGCTGGAACTAGATAATGAACTGATGCTGGATTTAGAAAAACAGGTGGATTTATTTCTTTATGCCTTACGACAGACCGAACAGACTATTCATGATTTAGTATTTAAGGAAAAGCTGGAATTCTTAGATATTGAATCCGTGTATCGCCAGGACAAAAGCATTGCGGAACTAGGGCCTTTAGTTGAACAATTGTCTGCCGAATATGACAATATAGAATCCTATGAAAAACACTTGCAAGTCTTAGTCCGTAAGCATAATAAAATTGTCGGCACCAAGGTCTCGGAATTAGAGCAAAATAATCAATTAATCAGTGATTTCCGGCGGAAATTGGATGCCAGTTTTAAAGGCATTCGTATTAGTGATTTAGACGAAATTCATGTCAAACTCAAATTAGATCCCCGTTTTGATGAATTATTAGCGGATATCCAATCCGAAAATGTTGATTTTTACCATGATAACTTGATATCAGCCGATTTTTATGACAAATTAAATGCCTTTTGTGGGCAATTTTTTGTCTCTCTTAATGGTAAAAGTGAGACCCTAACCTTAGAAGGTTTAATTAAAGAAGTTCTCTATGAGTACCGGATTGAGGGCCAAGAGCATCGGACTACCTCATCTCAATCCAATGGTACCAATGCGATTATAAATAGCACTTTTTTAACTATTTTATTAAAGGAACTAATTCAGCCTAATATTATTTTGGCCCTGCCGGTGGTCTTTGATGAAATTGCTAACCTCGACTATCAAAATATGCTCAGCGTGGTGGAAGTGGTTAAAAACAATCATTTCTCTTTATTCTCAGCGACACCCACAGAAAACTTACAACTGAATAATGCTTTGGGTAATTTTATTAATTTGGACCTCTTTAAAGCGGTGGAACAATCCTATGATGAAAACCGGGCCATTGTTTATTATGGTGGAGCAGAAAGTCTAGAAACCCTAGAAACTCCAATCGAGGTTATGGACTAATTCATGTTCGCCTCAACAGATATTAGTTTAATCAGCCTGATTGAAAATAAACAGGTAATCTATGCGGTGGTTGACTATATGGATAGTCACGGTACTGAATTAGTCAATGAAGGGGTTTATATTCAAGCCGTACGTGGACTGATTAATAGTAAAACCAAAAAGACTGAGAAACAACGCTTGGCCAAAATCTTTGATCTGGATAATTTAGTCAAAGCCGGGTTAGTCATTGAAGTCGATAAAACCACTCGTAATATTTTATTCCATACCGCAGTGATTGAAGTCTTTCGCTTATTTGATAGCAAAAGACTGCGAGAGTTAACCAATGCAGATTTGCAAGAATTATCGGCCCGTCTGGACAATGCAAAGGAACACCTCCTAGCCCATATTGATGGGGCTGATCCCCAAGAATTGGCTGAGCAAATTGAAATGGTATTTTTATTGCTCAGTGAAATTTCTTCAAAATTACAAACCAATACTAAATCCTTACAAAGTAAGGCACAAAACCTGGCTGAAACCATTGACGCCAATAGTGACTTGACGACCTTAGAAGAAGTCCGTCAAAAACATCAAACCCTGGGTGAATTACAAAAAATCTATCATCGCAATATTTTACCCATGCTGGAATTTCTCAATGAATATGAGCAAGTCAAAGGCCTATCACCATTAAAAAAAATTGCTGCTATTCACCAGATCTTTACGGATTTTTCCTATACCGACGAAGCTTACCGTGTACAACAATATAAAATTGGCATTACTACCCACTACAAAGCCATTGAAGAAATTAGCCAATTATTAGAACGCTATTCACGACAAGAAATTCTATATCGGCAACAATACAATGCCATTGAAACCGCTTATCAATCTCTTTTGGATAGTGCTGCTCATCTATCAGATGGGAAATTAAATACTCAATATTTTAATGATGACGAAGTGGTTTTTAACCTCTCGCATCCTTTATATGGTCTAAAACACTACCGAGCTGCGCAAAAAAGCCTCTTAAATTGGGCCGATATTAATCATCGTGCTTATTTAGATGAATACCTCCTGAATGCTCAACAAAGAAATTTGGATGAAACCACCACCGCAAATGCAAAAGCTCTCGTTCAACAAGCAGATTTACAGGGGCAATGGCAACAACAGCGTCATCAAAAAGAATTGGAAAATTTTATCCGGAAATTGGAATTTCATGCTCCAGTGGACGACATTTATCAGGCAATTTTCGCCAAAATGCAAACTGATTTAAGCAGGATTGATTTATCTGATATTTTATTGATTAGCAAAAAACTCCAATTAGAAAAGGGCTTCAACTATCATGTCCATTTCCAATTACCTAAAACTGAATTAGTCCACCAACAGCAAAAACTTACCTATTGGCGCAGGGAACTGAAACTATGATCCAATCCGAAAAAAGCCAACGCATCTATGCCGATCTGATTAATGGACGGATTATTAATAAATATCTATTAGACCAAGATCAACGCACACCCAATCCAGACTATACGGAACTCTTTACCAATCTAGAACACTATGTGGAACTGTATCGTAATATTGGTTTTGAACTAGTGTTTCGTGACTCCTTTTTCTTTATTCGTGATTTGGACTTGGGCGATACCTATAAAGAAGTGGCGATTAAAATTCAGGTAACACTATTAATTTTGGCCAGAAAAATTACCGAAGCCGGATATGGTTATGATTTATTAGAAAGTGAAAGCGCCGGTATCTCGGTTCAGCAAATGGATGATATTTCCAAGCAAGAAGAAGTACAAAAACTCATTAGTGCGGCTAAATTAGGTAAAAAAACACTGCCGGAAGTGGTCAAGGATGTGATGGTGGAAAAACGAATAATGCAAAAAAACTCGCATAATCGTTTTGTTTTAACCGATGCGGGGAAATATTTTTTTAGTCAGCTTTTTGAAAAAGAAATACTTGATAAAAAAGTATCTGAGAAAGCATCGCTCGAATAAGGAAAGGTTTAAGCTGTCGTATTATCCTAAATTAACAGTTAAACCTACTGCGAATCCCTAAAGCACTAAATCTTACGACTCCATGGATGGAGCCAAAGCCGAAGGATATTTTGGAACATTTTGGTTGGGGCCGCCCAGGCTCGCCCGTAGGGTGGCTACGAACAAAGTCTAAATAACCCATAAAATTCTTAACCTTTAGTACATAACTGAACCTCGCCAAGAAGTCATCTGATTTTTAGTTTTTTCTTTTAACATCCTCAAAAAAGTTGAATTTAGTGTTCTCAAATTTGAGAATATGATTATTTTGACTAAAAAAATTCTAAAATTTAAGTAATATATTTATAGATTCAAATCACTTAACAAGTTGAATGAATTGTCGATAAATTTATTTACATATGTTTATTTTAAATAACCCCTTTGTTTATTGAGATTTTAATATTGATTTACGATATTTGGTTTGGTAGGCTGTACCAAATTAAGTCAATTAACAAAGTATATATGATGAAAAATAAAAATAATGAACATCATGAGCTTCATATAAAAGAAAAGCAAAATTTAATAAAAAAACAATTGCTATCTGAAGAAGCTAAAAAACAACAAAGCCGTTCTAATCCAGATCCCGAATTTGGTTCAAATAAGCAAAGTTCATCTCAGGCACAAGAAAATTCCCCACAGGGTAAAAATAATATTTTATATGCCGTTACCTTCACTATTGCGATTGCAATATTGGGAGCTGGTTTTTTCATAATTTCAAAGTCTGAAGATCAGGTGTCTCAACAACAAAAACAAGAATGGTCAGAGAATTATGCCAACGTTGGGATTATTCAATTGCCCTACGTTACAGAACAAGAAAGTGGGGAAGCAATAGCTTCTATGAACCTGGTAGAAGAAGAACGAATCAAATTGGAACAAGAAGTTAAAGCAGAGCGCATTCGTCTTGTCTGGATGACTTTTTGGGACACTGTTGCAGAAGATGGTGACATTGTTGATATTCAAAGTGATGCCTTCCAACAGCGAGTATTACTTTATAACAAGCCAACACGGATTGCCGTACCAGAACCGATTAGCGGAGTTGTCAATGTTACTGGAGATATTGATGGAGGTGGAGGCATTACCGTAGGGATTATTTCTGGAAAATCTCCCGTAAATCTACCTTACATGTCTCCTGGTCAGACTATTGGGATCCCTGTTTCAGGTAGTGTAGGAATTTAAATAACGGAAAAACTATTGTGCCATCACGAATTTCTATAATTACTATTATCTCATTTCTTTTTCTTGGCTATTTTTTATGGGATAAACCAGGTTTATCCTCTATTCTTGCTTTTGTTTCGATTTTATTGATGGGCGTAGGGATTGCACATTTGCTCGGTAAAACTGAACGCTTATTGTCTGTCCCATATATGGCACAAGGTCTGAATTGGTTAACTAATAATTTAGTCGCTGCACAGCCCGTTGTTAGCAGCACTTCAACGACTCAAAATAATTCCAATCCTAGTCAGTCAAAAAAGCCTAAAAAGGTAGACAGAAAAAAAATGTTGGCTGAGTCTATACAGACTTTTAAAGAAATTAAAGGAATAGATTCTGCTATACATGAGCTTGAAAAAAATATCTTAACGCCAACTTTAGAAGCCCATAATAAAGGACTGGATGGCTTAGGAATAATTAGCGATGCGATGGTTGTTGTTTTTTATGGCCCAGAAGGTACTTTCAAATCTAAAGTGGCCAAAAACACGGTAAAACTCTTGTGTGGTCAATCCGTTTTAGAAAATGACAAATTAGTCTTATTGGACAAATCCGAGATTCGTAGTTTTGGAGGAAACTCTCCAACAGAAGTTGCATTAAATAAAGCGGAATTAGCCATGGGCGGGGCTTTATTGATTGAAAATGCAGATTGGTTGCTGGAAGAAGATGCGATGCAAGGAGTATCTCCTGTTGCAGAATTTTTCCAAGGACTTAGACGTGCAGCAGAGGCAGAGCCTCATAAACTTCTTATTATGTTAACTATCCAGGCCGATGCGGGTCATAAATTATTAAGTGAAGAAAGCTGGCAGAAAAAATTTGATGTAAGGCGGGTTAAATTTGATCATCTTAATGACGATGGGCTTATGAATGTATTTAATGAAATGGCTCGTCTTCGTAATTTTAATGTATCTGAGGACGTTGTTAAGTACGCAGGTTCTCAATTACTAGAAATAAAACACTCCATGGATAGGCGTTTTGATAATTCAGAAGCGGTACGCCGTTTTGTAGATGCCTGTCATAAAACAAATGCCCTTCGTATTAGTGAATTACGAGGTTTAAATAATCAACCTCTTACAATGGATCAAGAATCTATTTCAATTCACGACCTTCGAAATGCACGTCAAGCACTTGAGATTATATAAAGAAAAAGTATTAGGATAACAACAAATGTCACGAGAAAAATTTGGCCCTATTTCATTAATGAGTAATCCGCACGAAGGACGAAAAAAGAATAATAAACAAGAATTATTTCAAGAGGTTGTCGAAGACATCCGGGATAATACCATTGGTCAAGAGGGAGTTAAGCGAGAACTTGGCAAAGTGATTGCTTTTGCTCGCTTGTATGCGGAAAGAAAAGAACGTGATTTACCCGTTGGTGGGATCAATTTACATATGATGTTTACTGGTGCTCCTGGGACGGGTAAAACCATGATGGCAAGAAAAATTGCCAAATTATTTTATGCGATTGGTTTACTGAAAACCGATAAATTAGTCGAAATCGATCGTTCCGATGTTGCAGGTCAAGCTCTCGGTCAAGCTGCGGTATTAATGCGTGAAAAAGTGAAAGATGCTCTGGACGGCGTATTATTTATCGATGAAGCCTATACTCTAGCAGGACAAGATGCCCTGAATGGTAATGATAAATATGGCCAAGAAGTCATTGATACCCTGCTTAAATACATGGAAGACTATCGAGATAGGTTGGTTGTAATCGCTGCGGGTTATACAACACCGATGCGCCGTTTTAGAGAAAGTAATGCCGGTTTAAAGTCTAGAATGCATCGGGAATTGGAGTTTAAGAGTTTTAACCACGATGAATTATTTCAGATCCTGCAATTGATGTGTGATGAAAGTGGGTACCATATGGATGAACAAGCATTATATCAATGTGATAAACATATTCGAAGTATTGCAAAAACTACGGATGAAGAATTTGGTAATGCTCGAACGATACGTAATATCGTCGAAGATGTTATAAAAAATCAATCAGAAAGGCTGGGTTTATTAGAAGATCTTTCAGAACTCTCAAATGATGACTTGGGATTAATTCTTGAAGACGATGTTACTCCTACCATAGAAGCTTGGCGTTAATTTTTTATGTCTATCAGCAATGCATCTAAATATCTGTGGAGCAATGCTCCAGTTTGGCGAAATGTATCGATACTGGCTGCGACTTCCTGTTTAGTCGTTGGGCTTCATGGTTTGTTTGGTAATAGTTCAACTCAAGGCAGTTCGCCCAAGGTAACATCAGGATCTGGATCAATATCTGCACCAGGACCCGTAACAACAGCCGCACGCCAACCTGTCTCTGGTCCAATCTCTCCGGTTGCTGCAGTGGCTCCAAGGGACCCCTCAATTCAAGCTAGATTAAATCTGTTTGAATCACATGCGCAGGCCGCACAAAAAATTCTAGATAATGCAAAAAAATGTGAGGCATATCGAGACAAGGCTTTACCCGTTATAAAAGAAGGAGATAGATTATCGGCAGATCAAAACATAATTCCACTAATTAGTGAAGCCGATGGTTGTATTACTGATCTGAACGCTAGCGACATACGGCTTAAAAAGATTGTTGATGCGGCATCCATCGCCGATAAAGAAAAAACGGGTAGCTCTTATGAGACTTTGGCCAAAATTCGAGAGCAGAGTCTAACTGCTTTCGATCTCACTCGGACTTTAACTACCGAGCAACAAACGGCAATTGAAGCGGGTAAAAAAGCAATTGGCTCAGTATCAAAAAGTAATCATAGGATTAATAAATTAGTTGATGATGTTAAAAATTTACACAATGATTCAAGCCCTCAATTGTGGGAAATTGCAGCTAAATCCGATGAGCTAATTACCAAATTTGATTTAACCCGTCATAATTTGTCCAGGGAGCAACAGCAAGCCCTAAAAACAGGAAAAAAAGCAACGCAATTAATCAGTTCTAGTGATCAGCGTCTGCTCACATTAGAGGACACATTAACAAAGGCTAAACAAAGACACACTAAAACCACACAACAGCGATTAATCACAGCGGTCGCAACAATTCAATCCATTGATAAAAAGCGTCTGGATGGTATTCAATTAGAAAAGTTTAATCAAGCCAGAGATTTGGCCGCGCAATATTCTTTAAAAGGATTGATTGATCAAGCCGAAGCATTTACTCAGAGTCAAACCGTCAAGCAACATGAAGAACTATGTTTTTTAAGAAAAACCATTGATATCAGTGCGGTTAAAATGATTAGCCCGGAGCAAAAATCAGCAATCCAATTGGCTGATGAAGCATGTGATCGCGTCGAAGCGAGTGACCGTCGATTACAGGAGTTGCTATCAGTGTCTGAAAAATGGGAAAAAGTTCACGATACCACCTCTAAAGGTTTAGTGAATGAAACATTAAAAATTATTGATGAATTTGATAAATCACGATTTTCTCGTAAACATATGGAAGCCTTTAACTCAATCAAAGTGGCTAATACCATTATTGACGCACCTGATAAAGGCTTAAGCTGGGAACATCTAAAATCGCTCCCGGTTTATATTAAAGTCATACATGCCACAGAAGGTTGGGTAAACCCTCTTAAACAAGATGTTGCTCGTTTATTGAGAAAAAAAGGAATTTCTTTAGTCAGCAAAGCGATGGACGCTGCTTTATTTGTTGAATTGAATGGTGACGTGGTGAGAGTGAGTGAAAACTCTAACAATAGAAACTTGTTTTCAGTGACTACCGAAGTTGCTATGGCGGTATCATGGGCCATTAATACCACAACATTTTATCGAGAAACAGCGATGGCCAGAGGCCATGCGCTTTCGACGAATGCTGCAACAGCACTTTCATTTGAAAAGTCAAATGAACGAGTTGTCGATAGGTTTTATGATCATCTCAGTAAATAAATAGTAAGACTGTTCTATTGGTATTAAAAATATACTAATTGAGAATAGTAATAATAGCTAAAAGCTAAGTGATTGGCTTGTTACTTCTAATATATAAAATAAATATAAAACATAAAGGAAATAATAATGTTAAAACGTCTAACGCTGATTAAAAAGACGATATTACTCTTATCCCTTCTACTTCTAAATGGACCAACCTTGGCAGAAAAAGCGTCTCAATTGGAATCAGAATTAAAGCTTTTAGCCAATAGTATTGTAGAAAATTCTGTGACAGCAGAAAAAAAAGCGATAGCGGTATTACCCTTTCCTAATACCAACGGCACCTGTACAGAACTATCAAATTATTTGGTCGATGAATTAACCAATTATATGTTTCAATCCGCAGTGGGCAAAGTAGAAATTGTTGAGCGTTCTCAGATGGATGCTATTTTTTCAGAAATTGGTAATGATTCTTTAGATCCTGAATCATTAAAAAAATTAGGTAATGTGTCTGGTGTGGAAGGTTTGGTTATCGGCAAATTAACCACTATTGGGAATGATTTACGTATTAATGCCCGTATTATTGCCACCGACTCGGGAAAAATCTTTTCCTCTGCGGCAGTGAGCATTGCTCGCACGGCAGGTGTGGATGAATTATTATCTCGCTCAGTTAGGGGGGGACAGACTTGTGGAATGAATGCTCGTAGTCGAGGGGGAAGGTCGAAACAAGTCGCTACCATGCCGGTTAATAATATGAGAACTATGGCTCCAGCAATGCATAACTCTACTAGACCTGAATCTGCTCCACATAAAAAATATAAAATGGGAGATTTTGAGTTTGAAGGGAAAATGGTTAAATATGAAAAAGACTCCGTAAAAGCATTTGTATCAATAACCTCGAAAAAGAAAAAAACCGGACTTTTGGTTATGACACCTTCTCCTAGATTGGTTGATGCTAACTATAACTCCATAAAAGGTCATGTTTATTCGGGAGTGCCGTATTGTAAGAATACAGACCCAAGTCGATGTAGAGGAAGTGCTGTTTTTATCTCTCCTAATGTTCCTTATACCTTTGTATTTGAATTTCCATTAAAAGATATTAAAACTGAAATGAATGCAGCTACAAGTAATGTATCTTTTTCCTATGCCTATGGTTCAGACTACTCTTGGGGTAAGGGTTCTTTGACAATTGAAAACATATTAACTTCGGGCTCTTATGTTCGTTAAGTTACAAGCTTAAAAGGATAATTCGTATTCATTTGAACTGAATTTTGGGAATGAGTAAATATGGGTTTTACAAATATTTTTAGCAAAATTACGAAATTGATGCTGAATCTTTGGCCCGTGATTTTATGGTATATTTTAGTTGTTAATACTTATGAGAAATATTCACCTCAATATACCAGTTTTATTGACCTTTCAATTGCTTTGGGACTGGTTGTATCAATCTATATATTAAACCGCCTTGAGCTAATATCCAGGCAAACCGTTTGGATTATGGCTTTGTTTGCAGGACTTATTGGTTTTCTGACTTTATCAAACTTGCATCAATTATGGGAAAATTATTTTGCAGTTAATAGGCTAACCTGGGATTTTGGCTATGTTTTGTCAAACTCAGATGCCAATATGCGCCTATCCTTTAGTTTGGCTATCTTATCACTAGCAATTCCAATCATATTGCCTGCTTTTGAAAGGGGACTGGTTAAAACTTGGTTTGATAACTTATTAAATGGAGGCAGTAGAAAAGATTCTCATGGTTCCGCTCGTTGGATGAAATTAGATGAAGCCAAATTAAAGCTTGGAACCGGTAGTTTGGTTCTTGGTGAAGCATATGAACCGTCTCAAGCTCCTTTTTTAGCTGGTAGAGCTCCCTTACTTCGAAGTGATGGTAGTGGACACCTATTGACCGTTGCAGGATCGGGTGGTGGAAAAACCACCAGTATCGTCATTCCAAATTGTCTTGAGTGGGATAGTTGTCTTATCGTCCATGATCCAAAGGGAGAATTGGCTCATTTGTGTTCCGAAGCTCGCCAACGTAAAGGACGTAAAGTCTATGTATTAAACTCCAATAACGAAGACAGTGATAGTATTAATGTATTGGACTGGCTCGACCCAAACGATAAATTATTGGTTGAACATGCGCGAGCGGTGGTTAGTTGGTTAGGCTCGGGTGAAGAACCGAGTGGGGAAAATGCATCATTTGAAACAAAAGGACGAGATTTAGTTTTAGTTGCCATTCTTGAAGTCGTTTGCAACGACGAAATACCTAAAGAAAAGAAAAATCTATTAACGGTTCGACGCTTATTAACAAATCCCGATCTGATTGATATTTTAGAATCCATTAGTGAAAAAGAGGAAGGTTTTTCTTTTGGTGCGGCTCAACAATATGCCTCAGAACTATATGGGTTAGCAATTGCATCTGAACGTACTTGGTCAGGCGTTCTTTTTCAGGCTTCCGACTTAATTTCCTGGCTATCTGCTCCCAGCTTAGCCAAACTGGTCTGTGGACAGGGAACCGGAAAGCTTTTGAATAGCCAAGACATTACTGATGGAAAAGTTGATATATTTATCTCTATACCGCTTCGTACCCTGGAATCAACACCAGCGGTGACTCGGTTAATATTTGGTGCCTTATTTAATCGAATCTATATGAATTTTGAAAAAACACAAACTGTGTCGAGCCGCACCTTATTTTTAGTCGATGAAATGCCTCGTTTAGGGCATTTTAAACCCTTTGAAACCGCACGTGACGCGGGACGAGGTTATGGTATTACTTTTTGGGGGATTGTTCAGGATTTAGGCCAATTGGAAAAAGCTTACCAAAAAGAAGGGTGTCGAAGCTGGCTTGAAAATAGTCAGATTAAAAACTTTTTCGGAATTGGAGACTACGAATCGGCAAAACTGCTGTCTGATATATTGGGAAAAGAAACTATTGTGATCGATAATACAACTACAAGTGGTGGTCCTTCTTCAGGAAGCTTCGAAGGTTTAGGTGGAATTCAGCGGAATAATAGTACATCCGAACAGTCCATTGGCCGAGAATTAATGACGGTTGATGAAATTATGCGTATGACGGTCGATGAACAAGGGGTTCCTGATGAACAAATTATTCTAGTCAGAAATCGTCCACCGATACGATGTGGTCTTGCAAAATGGTATCGACGTAAAGATTTTACGGGAATGATCAATTCTTAAAATAAATAGGTAATGATATGAAAAGGCAAGTTAGCCCGGCAAAAGCAAAACGCATGATAGAGAATGAGCGTAAAGAAATGGAAGTGATGATTCAAAAAGATGAACTTCGGGGACGCATTGCCAAACTTAGTGCAGAGTTATCTATAGTTCGAGAACGAAATGATTCTGAAGCTAAGCAACGAATCCTGGCTGAGATGAAAGAGCTCTTGGATAAGATTCATGCAATTTCAGTATGAAAAAAGATAATTTTGATCGGCTCTCTTTGGAAGAACATAATGAAATTCGTGATGAAATCATTTCATTAACACTAAACGATGAAGTTAGACAAGGAAAACCAGTTGCAATTATATTGGCTGGTCAGCCAGGTTCAGGTAAGTCAGGTGCCACAGATGCTGCAACTATGGCATTAAAAGAAGAGGGGCGCCGGCCTGTTATTATCGATCCTGATGATCTTCGTATTTTTCATCCACGATATGAAACTCATGCTTTTGAAGATCCATTAACTGCTGCAGACAAAGTTCATCCTGATGCGAGCCTTTGGGCTTATGAAGTTACATCAGAAGCAATTAATCGGCGTAATGATATGATTATAGATGGCACATTAGCAAGTCCAGAAGGTGCGTCTGAACTTACAAAAAAACTTAAAAAAAATGGATATCACGTGGAAGTTCATGCACTTACAGTAAAGCCCGAAATGAGTTGGTTGGGAGTAAATAAGCGTTTTGAAAAAATATGCGAAAGTGGGACTGGAGTTCCACGTTGGGTTCCACCAGAAATTCATGATAAAGCCGTTGTTGGGATGCCTGAATCTCTTGAACGATTGGAAAAGGAATCGCAGATAGATAAAGTTATGGTTTTTGATCGAGATAATGAAGTTTTCTATGATTCTACCGACTCTAAATATAATAATACATCGGCAAGTCAGACCGTTACAGCAGAGCATAAAAGACAGCTTACAACAATTGAAACACGTAATATTAATAAAGAGTGGAGAGCCATACAAAAATCTAGTGTAAAACGTAACGATAAAACTTTAAAATCTAGAAATAAAAATGCCCAATATGGGTTGAAACGTGAACGTGCTCTTGTGCTTTGAAGCACAGGATTTCTTGATATTTTGTGCTGCCTAAAAGGCTTACTTTTAGGTAAAAATCCAGTTTGACTTTCTTATAACAGGGTGGGCATGGTTTTATCTGCCCACGCTTTTGGCTGACACTCTTTTAGCCAAATCTTTTGCCTAGCACTCAATGCGTGGGCGTAAAAAGACATGCCCACCCTACAAAATCAAATATAAAGTGGAAATGGTCCGTCCCCTTCACTGGAATCAACGCCATCAGTGAATCGGTTAATATTTGGTGTTTTATTTGATTGGCTCTATAAGAATTTAAAAAACAAAAACTGTTTCAAACCTCACAAAATTTTTAGCTCATTAAATACCCCGTTTAGGTTACTTTAAACATTTTGAATGTCTGGACGAGGCCATCTTAAAATAAATAAGCAACGATATGAAAAGACAAATTAGTCTTGCTAAAGCAAAGCGGATGATGGAAGCTCATGCTAAAGAAATTGAGATACAAAAGCAAAAAGATATATATGGAGCTCGGATTGCTACACTTAGTGCAGAGTTAGACTTGGCTTGGGAACAAAATGATATAGAGGCTGAGCAACGAATTGAGGCCGAGATTAGAGAGCTTATGCAGAAAATAAAAGACTTATCATGATAACTAAGATTCTTTATCTTAGGAACAATCTAATAAAATATGAAATAGAATTAACTTGATATTTTTTTAGTCAACTTTTTGAAAAGAAGTGTTTGAAGAAGTGCTGGATTACTCACAACAAAATCTTTTTAAGAATTTATAAAAAGATATGCACCTGGCTTTACTTTTCCAGCAAAGTAAAGCCAGATAGGTTTATGGCTAAATTTCGAGTTTAATTTTGCGACTGAATTGTTCCATAATCCTTTAAAGTCCAGAATAGACTGTCATTTTCTTTATGAGAAAAGTCTAAATCCACCCAAATACTCTCTGAGTTCCCAAGTGATTGATATTTGATTGTTTCAATTTTAATATTTAAATTAACATCGACTGTTCCGGAGCTCTCATCATTACAATCGTTGCTTACGCCAAAGTCTTTAAACTTCCATAGCATATTACCTGTGTCATCTTCTCCATTAAATTCTAATTCCAACCAAATATTTTGCGTCCCTAATAAAGTCTGATAAGAAAGATTGGGAACATAAATATTCAAATCTGATGAAATTTGACCTTTTTCTACGCTGGAACAGTCAGATGAATTTCCATTGTTGATGTCCGAAGGCGTCGGTTCAGGTGTTGTGGTAGGTGTCGGAGTTGGTGTGGGGACTGATACCGGCTCGGCTTCTGTCGTCACAGAAAAAGTATCTGAGATACCCCCAATTTTTAAAATACCATCAATTGTTGTCGAATAACTCGGAGATGTCGTTAAAATAATGGCAATGCTATCGCCATTTTTAACGGTGCCACTTTTACTCGCAGTGTTTTGTTCATTAATCACTAAAGAACCAACGTTTGTGGTAATTTCTGTACTTGAATCGATTCCCTTAATCGTAATTGCCTGAGTTTCTATCGACGTATTGATAGATTGATTTTGTATATCGGGAATATCAAATGCATCTGGAGTCGTATCTACAGTAGGGCAAGCGCTGGCAGTGCATGAAGTGGAAGTGGTTGGTTTAGTTGAAGAAGAACACTTAGAAATATCAGAAGTAACTCCCGTACTACTTTGACAATATACCTCTCGTGTTTTAGTACCATTGTCTGTACCGCAACTACCTGAACAATCCCCCCAGGCATTTGCAACCCACTTATACGTAATTGTGGGAGTTGGTGTAGGAGTTGGAGTCGGAGTTGGTGTAGGAGTTGATGTTATACCAAGTTTTGTACCATACATGGTGTACCAGTAGTCGTAGACGACTGCCACTGCAGCTTCAGAAGTTGTGCCTATATAATATTTTCCGCTGAGGTTGCTATCTGAATTGGATAAATTGAACCAAAACCAGGAATAGTTTGAGCCAAATACAGAGCTTACACAAAGGTAATGATATCCATTTTTCTTAATACTATAATAGTTGCAAAGCATCGCATTGGCAGTACTAGCATTATGCGAAATTGAGCTTTGATATCCTGTTCCAACATAGCCTGTACTACTATCATAAAAGTTGCTGGATATGGTTAAGTATCTGGTAGAGGTACTGATAATTGTGTAGGCTACTGTCCATTTTCCCAAAATCTTATCAATAGCAGAAGAATTGCTATTAAAACTTGATGCACGATAATTGCTTTTATCAATATTGACTTGATTTTCGAATTCAGATAATTTTAATCCTAACGAATTTAGGTCTACCTTATTTTTTGAAGGAGAGGCTGTTAAATTCCTTTTAGTTTCCAGAATGAAATTGGATTTTTCTTTTTGCTCATCCTTTAGCTTTTGCTGTTGCCCGGTAAGAGCCGCAGAAAATGCAGTTTGATGAGACAATACTAAGGTTAAAAGTAGTAACCATTTTTTCATATCTTTTCCTTGAACAGTATATTAAAGCGCATATTAGAGCATACTTATCATCTTTTGTATGTAGGATTTGTCCTACAAATAAATTATTTTTTGGTTTTTTTCATGTTTTTTTATTCGACTTTTTCATTAATACCTTAATTTGAACACCCACCGTGATGTGCTTAGTGGTATTAGATTAGCAATTATATTTTAAGGACACCTTATGAATTGAAAGAAACAATGTGTTTTATAAAAAATGGTAACGCTAGCATTTTTTTTGGGTTGATTTCCTATGTTTTTACCATTTCAACCGCGCACCTACTAACGGAGTATTAATATGACATCTCAATCACTATTTAATCAGGCTCGTCGTCGTTTTCTGCAGCAAAGTTTGCTTGGTTTAGTGGCAATGCCATACTTATTACAAGCCGCTGGGAGGCAAAATAAAGCCACAAATGGAGTTAATGTTGTCGTTATTGGGGCAGGTATTGCCGGTCTTGCAGCAGCGCAGACTTTACAGGCGCAGGGGCATTCGGTTACTGTCCTTGAAGGGCGAGAACGAGTCGGTGGACGGATTTGGTCGGATCGCAGTCTGGGTGCGGCCATGGATCTGGGTGCTTCTTGGATACATGGACCGGATGGTGGTAATCCAATTACCAATTTGGCCAATCTGGCCAATGCCACACGATTTGTCACCAATGATGAAAGTGTTGAAGTATTTGATAAAACCGGTGATAGTTATTCGGATAACGTTACTGATGCGGCTTATGAGAAATACACCGAGCTATTATCCCAAATTGATGAATTAGCCAGTCAACTCAATAATGATGCCAGCGTCTCCAGTGTGATCAGTCAAATTGATGCCAGTCAATTAAGTGATCTGTTGATGCAATACCAGCTTTCGGCTTTTGCCGAATTTGATGGGGGTGGCCCCATTGAGAATATGTCAGCGAAAACTTGGGATGGCGATGATAATTTTCCCGGCAAAGATGTGTTATTTCCCAATGGTTATGATGCTATCACCGATCTGCTTGCGGCAGGATTAGATATTCGTACCAATATCGCAGTCTCAGCTATCGATTATTCCGGAACTGGTGTGGCTATAGTAACCAATAAAGGAAATTTTAGCGCAGATTATACCGTAGTAACCGTACCGCTCGGAGTATTAAAAAAGGGCAGTATCAGCTTTACGCCCGCTTTACCCACCTCCAAACAAGCGGCTATTGATAAAGTATCCATGGGTGGAATCAATAAAGTCGCCTTATTATTTGATCAAGCCTTTTGGGATATAAATACCCAATACTTTGGCTATGCGGGGGAAACCAAGGGGCAATACCAATATTTCCTGAATGCGCGGACTTTTAGTTCGGCCAATGCATTAATGACGTTTGGATTTGGAAATTATGGTCTTACCATGGAAGACCAAACCGATGCCCAAATTCAGGCTGATATTATGAGCATTTTACGACAAATGTTTGGTGAAAGCGCACCAGAACCGACTAAAATACTCGTCACTCGATGGTCATCTGATCCCTTTGCCTATGGTGCTTATAGTTATGGAAATGTTGGCACAACCATTGCTGATTTTGATGCCATGGGGGGCAGTGTTAACAATAAACTATTTTTTGCCGGAGAACATACCTATGGCCTGTACCGTGGTACGGTTCATGGGGCCTATCTCTCGGGTATTAGAGAAGCGAATCGTATCAGTGCTTTGGCGGGAAGTGCCAATACTCCTTATTACAATGCGGTTACCCGTTCTTTACATCTGCCGGTGGTGGATGCCAGTGAGATTGGAGTCTTTGAAGTTGAATTACACCTGGATAGTACCAGTCCGGACTTATTATTTAGCCTGAGAAGTGCTAAACCCAGTAGTGATGCGGTCAATAATAATACCCCCAGTTATACCGCAAGCAGTAAAACCCTTAATGTACCATCACTCACCTTTGTATCGGGAAGCAGTCAGGTCAAATACCAAGCGATTCTAATGCAAATTGAAACCGGTCAGTTTAAAGTCACTTCCCTGGTTATTGCAGGATAACAGGGAGGTAATATTGTTCAAAAAAGTATGTATTATTGCTATTTATACATCCCCAAAAATTAATCGGAATAAAACTAAACGTAAGTTTGTTTAGTATTGCCTTTTTTTAAGGTTTTTTGTTTAGTATCACCTAATTTACAAGCTCTGTTTTTAACTCACTTTCTCAGTTGCGCCGCTTATCTAATGACATAAGGCGACAAAAGGTGATATATTTTATTCCCATAATAACAATGATATATGGGGGTAATAAATGGCAAATATTGGTGATCTGGTGATAGCTTTATTAAAACAACGACCTGAGCAAAAATATACCGCCAGAGAACTTGCCCAACAAATTGTTGCCGAGAATGCCGAGGCCCTTGCGTCCAAGCGTGCCAATCCCCGTTTTAAAACGGATAAAGACTTTGTCAGTCAAATCGTTGCCGAGATTGGCTCCCAATTATCCCAAATCCGAAAAAAAGATTCTAATATCCATACTCGCGATAAACCTCGTCCCAGGCTTTTTTATTGGAGTAAAAAAGGAGATGAATCCTATCTTTCGACTTCTGAATCAGAAAAAAATGATCAGCAAAATTATTTATCAGAACACTCTTTGTATCCCTTATTAATTGAATACCTCAGTGTGGAGTTACAACTCTATAGTTTACGCATCGATGAAAAACGCTCTAAAAATTCCAAAGGAGCAGGGGGCAACCATTGGTTATATCCCGATATTGTCTCTATGCAACCGCTGGATCAAAACTGGCAAGATAATATCAAAACCTGTGTACGCCAAGGTAATGGCCAAGCGGTTAAGCTCTGGTCCTTTGAAGTCAAAAAAGAACTCACCCGTGCCAATGTCCGGCAATGTTTTTTTCAAGCGGTTTCCAATTCCAGTTGGGCAAATTTTGGATATTTAGTCACTACCGGCATTAGCGATAGCGTAGAGCAGGAACTGCAAATGCTCAGTGCCTTGCATGGGATTGGTGTATTGTTATTGGATACGGAAGATAAATTTAATAGCCAAATCTTAATCCCCGCCAAAGAAAAGCCAGAAGTGGATTGGCAATCGGCCAATCGCATTGTTGCTGAAAATAAAGACTTTAAAGATTTTATTGAATTGGTGAGCATCTATTATCAAACTGGAAAGCTGAGGGAAAGGGAATGGAATCGGGTTTAGTGGTATGATTGCACAACTAAAATAATTCTACACACAGTACTACCGGAACTAAACTTAATGACCCAAAGCACCAATAATCTAGCCGCCTATATCTGGTCCCTAGCCGATTTATTACGCGGTGATTTTAAACAAAGCCAATATGGCCGCGTGATCCTACCTTTTACCTTACTGCGTCGTCTGGAATGCGTCTTAGAAGCAAGCAAGGACAATGTCTTGATTGAATACAATAAAATTCAGGCCATGAATTTGCCGGAACCGGCTCAGGAAACATTGCTTCGTCGTGCCACCAATGACTTATCCTTTTTTAATATCTCGAAAATGGACCTGTCCAAATTAGGAGAGGCTGGGATTAAGGATAATTTGGAATCCTATATTCAAGGCTTTTCCAAAGATGCACGGGAAATTTTTGAACACTTTAAATTTGCCGATTTTATCGGGCAATTAAACGATGCCAATTTACTGTATAAAATCGTCCAAAAAGTCCGGCTAACCGATTTAAGTCCGAAGACCATTTCCAATCATGATATGGGCAAAGTCTTTGAGGAATTAATCCGGCGCTTTGCGGAAAGTTCTAATGAAACTGCCGGGGAACATTTTACCCCGCGGGATATTGTCCACCTGACCACCTCCCTGGTTTTTATGGAAGATGACGATGCCTTAACCACACCGGGGATTATCCGCACTATTTATGATCCCACGGCGGGTACGGGAGGCTTTTTATCGGAAGGCATGGAATATGTGGAAAAGCTTAATAGCAAAGCCAAAATCCGCGCCTTTGGACAAGAACTGAACCCGGAAAGTTATGCCATCTGTAAAGCGGATATGCTGGTAAAAGGGCAGGAAGTTAATAATATTAAATTAGGCAATACCTTATCCCAGGATCAACTGTATGCGGATAAATTTGATTATATGTTATCCAATCCGCCCTTTGGTGTGGATTGGAAAAAAATTGAACAAGATATAAAAGATGAACATAGCCAGAAAGGTTTTGACGGTCGCTTTGGTCCGGGTCTGCCACGGGTATCGGATGGTTCGCTGTTATTTTTATTACACTTAATCAGTAAACTACGCGATGCCACCGAAGGTGGAGCCCGAATCGGAATTATTTTAAATGGTTCGCCTTTGTTTACCGGTGGTGCCGGTTCCGGCGAATCGGAAATCCGTCGCTATATTTTAGAGGCCGATTTATTAGAAGCGATTATCGCCTTGCCCACCGATATGTTTTATAACACCGGTATCGCCACCTATATCTGGATACTGTCCAATAAAAAAGAGCCGCAACGTAAAGGCAAGGTGCAGTTGATAAACGGCATACACCTGTACGGAAAAATGCGTAAATCGTTAGGTTCGAAACGCAATGAAATGTCGGAGCAGGATATTGCCGTCATTACCCGATGTTTTGGGGCCTTCGAAACCGTAGCTAATCAAATTATCGATAAACCGGCTGAAATAAAAAGTAATCGAGGTCGTCAATCTGAAAATTCTCAACAAGAAGCCCCCAAGACCTTCGCCGGTAAAATTTTTCAGAGTCATGAATTCGGTTATCGAAGAATAACCGTTGAACGTCCTTTACGGCAATCCTATCAATTTAGCGATGACCGTATAGCCGGACTGCGTTTTGCGCCCAAACCCTTTAAAGCCATTATGAAATGGCTCTACAACGAATATGGCCAAAACTGGAGTGATGCTACTGATTGCGAACAATACGGGAAATTAAAAGACCATGAACAAGTTATTCGTAAGCAAATCAAAGAGCAATATAAAGAGCTTAAAGAAAAACAGATTAAGGACCTGTTGGATAGCAAACTTTGGCTAAGCCAAAGACAGATCCTGCTGAAAGCCAAACAATTGCAATCGGTGATTGGCAGTGAGCAATGTGATGATATGAATACCTACGAGGAGGTGCTTAAAGCGGCTTGTAAAGAAACCGGCCTTAAGTTGGAAGCCAAAGAGAAAAAACAGATTACCACGGCGGTCAGTTGGAAAAATCCCAAAGCGGAAAAAGTGATAAAAAAAATCCATAAAACAATTCATAAAACAATTCATAAAACAAAAGCCAATCCCATTTATGGTCTATTTAAAGTGGCAGAGCAAGTGATTGAATATAAAGCAGACGGTGAGCTGCGGGATTTTGAAAACATCCCTCTGGACCCCTCTCAGCCAGTCAATAATACCAATGAAGCCTATTTTGCCAAAGAAGTGCAACCGCATGTCCCGGATGCTTGGATCGATGCCGATAAAAAAGATCAATGCGATCAGGAGATCGGTATAGTCGGTTATGAAATACCCTTTAATCGCCATTTTTATCAGTATCAACCGCCTCGGAGTTTGGAAGAGATTGATGCCGATCTGGATAAAGTCAGTGCTGAAATAATGAAATTACTACAAGAAGTGCATTCATGAAAAAAAGCGCTACTAACATGAATAAAGAGAAAACCGATAAAGGTAAAACCGACAATAGCTTGAGCATTAATCATGAATATAAAGCATGGCTCAAAGACTTAAAACAGCAGTTTTTAAAAACTCAGCTTCAGGCCGCCGTGAGTGTTAATAGTACCTTACTGGAGTTTTATTGGGGCCTGGGTGCGGAAATTATTGAAAAGCAGAAACAGAGCAAATGGGGAGAGGGTTTTATTAGTCAGTTAAGTCAAGATTTAATGGCTGAGTTTCCTGAAATAAAAGGATTTTCCAAACGTAATTTGGAGCAGATTCGTAAATGGTATCGGTTTTGGTCAGCGGGTCTTATAAAAACGAAACAACCTGTTTCGCAATTGTGGCAAATACCCTGGGGTCATAATTTTGCAACTACCTGGAATGTAGGAGCACGATCTGTCATCTCCGCGCAGGCGGGGAACTAGGAAAAATAACCTATGGATAAACAACCCTGTGTCTATATGCTTGCCAGCCAAAAAAATGGAACTTTATATGTCGGAGTTACCAGCAATCTGATTCAACGTATTTGGCAACATAAAAATAACCAAGTTTCAGGTTTTACCCAAAGATATCAGGTACATTTATTAGTTTATTTTGAACGGCATGAAACCATGGAATCGGCAATTACACGAGAAAAACAAATGAAAAAATGGAATCGTGAATGGAAAATTAACTTGATTGAAAAAGGTAATCCGCAATGGAAGGACTTATGGGAAGATATTCAATGAGATTGCTCACTAGAGCTTTTATAGGTCATTTTGGAGTATCAATTCAAAATCTCTTGATTTCAAGTTGTTACCCTCGGAATCCAAGTCTTTATTCTCGAAATCCAAGTCGTTATCCACGGAATCCAAGTTGTCATCCCCGGATTTTAAATTGTCATCCCCGGATTTCAAATTGTCATCCCCGGATTTCAAATTGTCATCCCCGCGTAGGCGGGGAACCAGGAGAAGGTAAATTTAAAATTGGGTGCCGTATGTTAGGGGTTGTAAAACAATGGTCCCCCGCCTCGGCAAACAGCTCCTGCGTTGCTCTACCTCCTGCATCCATGCAGTCGTTCGCGGGGGTGACGGGTAAGAGTGTATGAACAATAATGGTGACATGAATAACGGATATAAGGCTTATCCTGAATATAAAAATAAAGACAAACTAGTAGCTGAATATTCGGTCAGTGATCTCAAGCATCCCCTCAAATATCGCAAAAATATTTCCGGTTAAGGATCGACAAAAGAAGGAAGATGTAAGATCATAATTGATTGACTAATTATGGCAGCCGAACATGCAAATACAGGGTGAAACGATA
>Ga0209692_10000284_pt1 | contig 149665 bp, 130 predicted proteins | sample tdDd472_FD_187129 | JGI IMG/M metagenome (GOLD analysis project Ga0209692, IMG submission 187129) | Marine sediment microbial communities from the Atlantic coast under amendment with organic carbon and nitrate - tdDd47.2 (SPAdes)... | ecosystem: Environmental > Aquatic > Marine > Coastal >... | reverse complement strand
TGAGAGTGGACTCCGCACCTTCGGTAGTCAGGGAGCTAACCATCAAGACAGGCCGGGGGGCCTCCATCATGATATGCCTCAGGGCGGTCAAGCCGTCCATTTTAGGCATTTCGATGTCCATGGTGACGACATCAGGATCAAGCTTCCGCACAAGCTCAAGCCCTTCCTGCCCATCGCGGGCTGCACCGACAACCTTGATCCCCGGGTCCTTATCAAGCATCGTGCTGATGGCCTTCCGCATGAAGGCAGAATCATCCACGACAAGAACTTTAATCACTCACGACTCCTTCATCTATCCCCGTTGCGCCAGACGCAATCGCAGTTCCCTCAAGTCGCAAATCTTGCGACACCCTCGCTTAACCGTTATCCGCACATGAAAACTGACAGAATCATTATTTTCTCATTCAATTACATATGATAGGCCGAAATACCCACTTTGTCCATCTCATTGCAAAAAAGTTGCATTTTTACCTTGCCTTTTCAAAATCCCTACGCTAGTTACCCCCTCACGACATCGGGATGTGGCTCAGTCTGGTAGAGCGCTGCGTTCGGGACGCAGAGACCGGAGGTTCAAATCCTCTCATCCCGACCAGACAAATCAAGGGTTTATGACAAATCGTCATAAACCCTTTTTTGTTCTTGCTAACCTATTGCTAACAGTCAGCTTACATTTATACCTCAGGCAATAGGTAGACTGACAATAGTCAGTTTGTGTCCCCCTTCACATCAGCCCGCAATTCGGCTGTCCCAATCACTTCAGAATGCGACCCCAGTAAAAGATTTATTGTTCACTTCATTGCTACCAGTCGTTTTCAACTCAACGCAGAACCCAATTGTTCGCTGAGCCGCCTACTACACCGAAGACTTTTAGTTCCTCAAACTTGTCCCTTGTCGAAGCAATGACCTGTGTTCGTTCAAGGAGCATTAAACTCAATTTTAAAGATAGAGTTTTAAGACTTAAACAAACCAAGTTTGCATATTGAGAAAACCACCTTGGCAACTATCGCCGTATGGGTATATAGGTCACACGAACATGCTTCTATATACACTAGCAAATCTAGGTGGAACTCTATGAGCCTCAGACATCTCCAGATTGACAATTATCGTGGCATCAAATCTCTAGAGTGGAACATTAAAAGTCCAGTATGTTGTCTGTTAGGGCCAGGAGATTCTTGTAAATCAACCATTTTGGAAGCGGTCAGATTGGCTCTACTACCAAATTGGAACTACGCCTTTTCAGACAGTGACTTTTGGCAGTGTGACACAGAAGCACCAATTTCCATAAAAGCTACAATTGGCAACATTCCCGACCATCTAATCACAGAAAGAAGATTCGGTCTTTTTTTACGTGGCTGGAATTCTGATGAAAGACTAGCGGATGAACCAAATGATCAGCTCGAACCGGTGCTAACCATCGAGTTGAGCATTGATAAAACTTTTGAACCGCAATGGCGGGTTGTGACAGACCGCCAACCAGAAGGGAAGCCGATCACGGCAGCTCAGCGAGCTTCGATCGGGATGCTTCTCTTATCCCCTCATTTCAACCAAAACTTCACGTGGGGTAAAAACGCTATTTTATCCAAACTAACGGATAATCATAGTAACGATCTACCCGGTCTTTTTGCGGCTGCAAGAAGATCAGTTAAGGATTCAATAGCAACAGATGACCTCAAGGAATTACAGGAAGTCTCAGACATAGTTTCGAACGCTGCCCCCACATTCGGGGTCCACCCGAAAAATGGTTTCACGCCTAAGATTGACCTGAAAAGTGTCACTATCAACACAGGTGCAATATCACTTCACGATGGCCAAGTTCCGGCCCGCAACCTAGGAAGCGGCACACAAAAACTCATCAACCTCGCAATGTTCCACGAAGCTTTTCAAGACACAGGTATACTTGCGATTGATGAAATCGAAACAGGCCTAGAACCTCACAGAATTCGGCAGCTTATTGCCCATTTAATGACCAAAGAGAATGGCACCCTACTGATGACAACGCATTCACCGATTGCCTTGAAAGAACTGGACTGTCCTCATCTTCACATAGTTAGGGAAACAGATGGGAATGTTACCGTTAAAAACATAGGCGCATCAGCCCGAAGAGTCATCCGAGCCACGCCAGAAGCGTTTTTAGCCAACAAAATCCTTGTCTGCGAAGGCAAAACTGAAATTGGTATTCTCAGAGCTTGCAACAACCATTGGCAAGAAGAGGGATTGCCATCCTTGTGGAGTACTGGCATCGAATTGGTTGACGGTGGAGGCGAAACCACCCTGCGCAGGGCAAACACTTTTATCAATGCGGGATATAGCGTTTGTTGCTTTATAGACTCTGACAAACTAGATGAGCAAGCTAACACGATCGACCAACTTGCACGTAAAGGGGTAAATTTCATCCACTGGGATGGTAGACAATCTAGTGATGAAGTAATCATCAACTGCGTTTCCAAAGACGCCCTTGGCCAGATCATGGAGGTAGTGGCGGAGGAACGCTCTGTGATGTCTTTAAAAAGCTCTCTTGAAAGCCACGAATCAATAGAGCAGGGAACGCTTGGAGATGATCCTAGGAACTGGATAAATGATTGTGATGTAGAAACATTGCGTGAAGTTGCAGCTCTTAGGGCTAAAAGCAACAATAAACCTTGGTTTAAACGTGTGGACCTAGCCGAAGAAGTTTCAACAGTCTTCCTGAATGAGATTGATGATATCGCCGACTCTGACCTGGCAATTAAAGTTGGACTTATCAAGGATTGGATTCATGGCTAGCTCACAAGAACTATTCAGTGCAAAACGGGCATGCTTAGTCGCTCCCGCTGGCTATGGAAAAACTCATCTCATTACGGAAGCTGTAGCCCTTGCTCAAGACAAGCCCCAACTAATATTGACCCATACACACGCAGGTGTTGATGCGATTCAAAGCAAACTGCGAAAAGGAAATGCCAAGTCGAATCAATATCAAGTTGAAACAATAGATGGATGGGCAATGAAATGGGCAAAGGCCTACCCATCAATAAGTGGTCTCGACCCAGCTACCTGTGCCTTTGAGATTGATTGGGATCTAATCAGACGAGGCATTGTAGAAATACTCAATCATGATTTCGCTCATACGATAATAAGCAACAGCTATTCAGGTATTTTCGTAGATGAATATCAAGATTGTTGTCCCCTTCAACATCAGTTCATAACAAGTCTGGGAAACATACTCCCAATCAGAGTCCTTGGTGATCCAATGCAAGGGATCTTCGATTTTGGAGACAATGAAATAGTTCACTGGGAAAATGACGTCGAGGAAGTATTTGAACCACTTCCAAGCTTGGAAACTCCATGGAGATGGAATGGTGTCAATACCGCTCTCGGCAGAAGCCTCCACACCCTGAGGGAATGCTTAGAGGCAAGAAGGCAAGTAGACATATCCCATAGAGCATACAATAGCATTGAATTCATTCAGAGCGATGACCGTGGAATTGACCAAACTGCCAGAAACCTTTTCTACAAAAAACTACGAAATCTCCAAAATGGAGAGCGAATAGCTTTATTATTTCCTCAAAGATGGCAATCCAACAACTTTGCTCGCGGCCTACGTGGCTTGGCTACGGCACTTGAAACAGTTGAATGCAAAGAAGTGTCTAAGGACATACAAAACGTCATCGAGGCAGATGGTGTTGACAGGGGCTTAAAGCTATTTGCCCTTCTCAAGAAATGTATGACTTCAATCCCTAATGTACTGGCTACCCCAGTCAGGCACTTAAAAAAAGGACAGTTCCCAACACTTGGTAGATTGAAAAGTAACCGAAAACAGTCAGAAGCGTTTCGGAAGGCAATAATACACGGAGATTCGCCGAACTTACTAGATCTGATTAAGTCGCTTCAAGCTCTCCCAAAAGTCGTCGTATACAGAAAAGAGTATCTCAGCCGCCTTGTGCGTGCTTTACGCGGGTGCTGCGCTGATGAAGATCTTTCCATTCAAGACTCTTTGGCATGCGTAAGAGAACGTGACCGAATAATAGGCAGAGCCAACCATGGTCATGTTGTCGGTACGACTCTACTCCTGAAAGGGCTTGAGTTTGACCATGTAATTGTTGTCCGAGCGCATGAGATGGACAGAAAAAACCTGTATGTTGCATTAACTCGTGGGACAAAATCTGTCGTAGTAATTTCTAGTACTAATACGTTTTTCTAAGAATAGCTGCCTAATGCCGATCATCTTTGTCTTGGACAAAAAGAGTTCCCCCACATACTCAAGACAAATGAATGGAGTGCGTTCTACAACTCCCACTGCAAGTACTCATTATAGAATGACTTTATACATTCAAACGCACTTTCTAAGTCTTCCAAAGAATTCCAATTCGAATCATCAAACTCGAACTGATCAATTTCAAAAAGGACATCCACACCTTCAAAAAACTGGGCTTCAATTTCTCTTGCGGATCGAGGAATTCCACCACGAGCAATAATTGCGGATCTAAGGACTTGACTATTCAGCTTTTTTAAACGCTTAGAGATTATTGATACTCTATCCGACCCAAAAGCCAAATGAGTTCTATAAATCAATCTTTCTAGAAGCTGTTTTTTCCGTTTTTTAAGTTCCTCAAAAGACACCAACTTCTTAGGGTAACACTGTTCAATATAGTCGTTATCATAAAGAGTTAATCCATATTTAAGAGCCCATAATGCAAACTCATCATCTTTTGACAAGGATTTCTTAAATTGAGCTGGTGTATATTGTAAAATATCCACAGATCTTTCAACTTCATATCGCCTGTATTCTAGTTTGCGCCTTGAGATAATTAAAAAATCATAATCACTACCACTTGATGCCAGGTTTCTTGCTTGAGAACCAACTAAGGTAATATTCTTTAAATTTGACTTTAGATCTTGTTTTATAGCGTCCACTATCTGCCTAATCGATGCCACTGACTCCTTAGGTAGCTCTGATAGTTTGAACACATCGTATGTTTTTTTGGTCGAAGAAATAAGGTTACAATCGAAATTTAAAAAAAGTCTTCTTGAATCTTCAAGCACAGCATTTTCACTAAATAAAAACTCTATTAAATCAGTGGAGCTAAGGTCCATATCTTGGACAGAAGCGGCAACATCATCCCCTGAAAGAGAAAAATTATCTGACAAGTAATAGCGCTCGATCAAACGAAAAACAGCTGAATAGTACGCACTACCCTTCATCGTTTTCCCCCTCTTCATCTCCCCACTCCACACAAAGGATTTCCCCTAACATCTTTTCAACTTTCTCGCTCATGTCGTAAAAGTCTAATCCCCTATAACCAGTAACTACTCCATATTGATTAACCAAGCTAAGCCCTCGAATATATTCGTAGAGTTCAGAAAAGTCATCAACATTTGCAGATCGAGATAAAACGTCAAAAACAGTTGAGGGATAGCTAGCATCCTCTTCAAAAAACTCTGCCAGTACATCCACAATCTCATCCAAAATTTCCTGCAACGACTCTACAAATTCGTTGCAATAGTAGCCATCTCCATCATCATCGTCATCACACCAATCGGCATATGACGCTATGTCATAGAAATCATTTTCGATTTCACTTAACTTTTCGTATGTAGATTTTCCCATGCTAGCTCTCAATAACCTTAATCAACAATTCAATAAATACAATTAACAAAACCTTTCCAAAAGTCTCAATAAGGAATTGTATGATTTGAAAAATAAACTGGAGTATAAGAATAGATAATGTAGCGTAATAAAGAGGAAAATCTCTCCATTTTACTTTGCAATTATTAATTACCTCAGGAAATTTTACTTTGTTATCGCCCATCACATCGTATGCAATAGATGGAAAACGCTTAATAACACCACCCTTGGAAATCGCTTTTTCAAGCTGCTGAGCCCTCGTAAACAATTTTTTCTCATACAAGTGATTTTTAGACTCGGCATACAAAGTGATCAACACGACAATAGCCCCCAGAACAGGCCCAAATACTCCAACAAACTCTATAGAATACAGAGAGGCAAATGTTGCTGAGGCAACAAGCGTATTGTACATTATGTCGCTAGTGCCGTAATTATCAATCTTTCGTTGCACAATCTCGTATTCACGCATCAAAAGTTGCCTAGGAATCCGAGGCAGCTTTGGCGTTTTTTTCTTACGCTCACAACGTGTTTTTTTCGATAAGTCTTTAACTGGCATCTACTTTCGAACTCGAACGTCAAAATGGCTCATTAAATAGAAAAAATAAAACAGCTTGAAATAATTTTCGCAAATCAAATCGCCAAAAACATACAACCTTTCAGCCCCACTGTCTCTATCGATTTTTTCCTAAGAATATAGTCTCTCTTGGTGTCCAAGCATTAGAACACTTCACAGACCAAAAGCAAAAGTGGCCCACACACTATCCCCCTTCACCTAAAAGGATAAGTTACCGTTATTATTACTTAAACACAAAAGACAACCAACCTACTTTAGACATTTAAACAACGCCCAATTGATTATCCGTTTCAGCCCCACAAATCAGGGAATAACTCTCGCATGCATTGTGCAACCTCGAAAAAAGGAAGCCCCCAAAACAAATCATCATAATCGGCCCCTGCCCGACTTTGTAGAAGCTTCACAATCTCCTGAGGAGTTCTTCCGTCAGCCCGCAAATATTGCTGTATTCTGTCAGGATTAGCTAGCCTCTGACCGTTGTTTTGCGATGACATAGAATTGCTCGTCACTCTTCCCCCGACGGCATGGATTGATTCCAATTCTTTTAAACCTGAAGTATCCAAAGCACCAACAGCCGCCAGCTGAACCAACCTTGCTTTGTAGGCGGCTACGGATGAACGAATCCGCCCTCTTCTCTGTTCAGAGGCTGTTTTTAGTTCAATGTATCTTTGTTTTTCTTCAGACAAATCAGAAAAAGAAACACGACGACCGACATTCGGTGTTGTAGTTTTCTTTTTTTGATTCTCTTCTTTTGTCTCTTTGGGTGCATCATCCTGCGCGGGTGCTGAGCATTTCTTTGCATCTATCGACGCATCATCCTGCATCGGTACAGGGCATGATTCTGCATCCCTGTACGCATGAACTTGCACCCCTTCTTCTATTAAGGCTGGATGGAGGAGAAAGTGATAGACGTTAGCCCTTGGTCCCAACTCGGATTCAATAAAACCCTCGGCCTTCAATTCAGCTAGCAAATTCTGGGTGTGGCGTTTCTTTAGCCCAACCTCTTGGGCAAGCGTGCCGACTGCCGGATATGCTCGGCCATCTGCCCCGGCATATTGGGCCAGCCTCGCCCATACGAGCTTTGCGCCGTGTGATAGGCCCGTGTAGCGCATTAGGGTGTTCGGGATGACAGACACCTGCCTGAAACGCTTGTAGGGGCTAAAACGATTTCCTATGCCATCTTGAGACTGCATGACTGGCCTAGGAGTTTATTTCCATGGAATCGACGGTCTCGACGGTGTAGGCATTGGCGAATGCCTCAAGGTCTTTGATGTCGTAGAAAACCCTACGGCCAATCTTCTTGTAGCGGGGGCCGCGGCCATGGCAGCGCCAGACTTCGAGGGTTCCGGCACTCAGGCCCAATATCTTTGCTGCGTCCTTAGTATTCACTCTGTTCATCGTCATGAAAAAAATCCTTTGTTCAAGTGTGTTAAACCTGAACAAAGGATTTAAAGAGCAAGCCGGCGGATTGTTAGAACGCTAAATCTGATTAAACTCAATCGGATGCATAATAATTAAAACTTGCATCCTTGTATTAAGCCAAGGAGGAATAGTCCTCATCATCATAATATAAAACATCAATCAAAGCAGCACGCCCTGCCCACACTTTAGACGCAATTTCACCTTTTGGTGGATTTGCGCTCCACCAAACACAATCAACAACTCTCTCAACAACTTCATCCCAATAATTATTCAAATTCAACCCAGCAGCACTAATTCCAAAATCTGAACAAAAAACTTGTTTATTGGGTCCATCTAGACACACAAAATAATCAGGCCTTTTCATAGCTAGCAAACGGGTACCCGTAGCAAGATACCCCTTGCTAAAACATTCGCAATATTTCTCAGAAAAACGACCATAGTGCAGTTTAGTTACTTCACCCGAAGGAGGTATTTGATCTAATGCCTCTGAAATAAGCCGACAATCTTGGTTCATCATATTTTTGAAACGCCCAGCTCCAACCATGCTTCCAAACCATCCCCAATCAGTTTCTTCATCAACACCAAAATAGCCACCAAGCTTTCTTCGAGTATTAGTATCTAAATTGATTAAACTATCTTTCATCAACCATCCCTGAGCTTTCTCCAATATCATAAGACGCTCATTTAGGCTTACCTTACCTTCTGTACGCACATTCGATAAGAACTCCTTCCACCCCATCGAAAAGATGTCACTATCTGCCATATACTTGTTAGATTTCTTCTCGCCATAATCATTTGTCAACTTGCCAATGGCATGACGATTCTTGGTCCATATATTCTGATAGTTATGGACAAATTGTTTTGTAATAACCGCGCCAGAAGTAAATATGCTTGATATTTTCTTCCTCAACCTATTAACCTCAGAATGAGAATCAACATCTCTGCTACTTAAAACGACTGCCACTTCTTCATTTTTTGAGAAGGCAGATTTGGTAAAATTGGCACTTCCTAATACACACTCCCAACCTTCATCCATTTCAAAAAAGAACACTTTGGGATGGAAGACACCGCCACTTTTCTGCGCAACCCTCACATTTTTGAACTCTATGAACTGGCCCAAAAAATCAGGGTGTGTCTGATAAAAATCCACTCCCACGGTAAATTTGGAAATTTTATTTTTGTTCTTCATGAGTGAATTATAAACAGGGTGACCTGTTGAAGCCCAAGCAACTGCCCACTCCATATTTTTACAATCATCAATCAAACTTAACAGTTTTCTCTCAATAGCATGACCTGACGTAAGAAACTTCATCACAACTCCTCGCCTCTAACGCATATGAAGAACCTCGGAAGCCTCAATGCATTTCACTGTATTCCGATACCACTTCCGAAAAACACTCTCTTCGCTTGTCGCATAACCCAACTTGGACACATCAAATTTTGTTTTCAGGCTGTTGATTGCTTCAATCTGAGTTGCACCTTGGTTCAGGCTTTCTTCGCCATGGATATAATCCCAAAGCCAAATTCCAATCGCGCGTGGATTATCGGTTCCAATTTGAGTTGGAATTTCGGGATTCTTCTGAATTCCAATTTTCTCAATTTCCAACATCTTGAAATCTAAATCCCAATCCCTTTCGCCTTTTCGAATTTTTCTATATATTTCAAGCTCTTTTTTCGTGTTTTCGATTTGAGCTTGGATTTCCGGAATTGGGCGATCAAAATCAATTGCAACCAATGCATCATATCCGAAAATCGGAAAGCCTTCATAATCAAGCGATTTGATCCCATTTTCAACTTCACATTCAGCTACAAATCGGATCACTTCAGACCTTTCGCGCGGCTCACTGGGACACACAAGCGGCTCTTCCTTTTCCAAAACACTCAACATCTCATCTGAAGAATATTGGTAGGCTGATCTGGGACCAGAAATGTCAAATCCGAATTCATGCCGAGCAGTAAGATATGATGAATACAACGAGCTAAACCGCTCATACTCGGTGGTCAATTTTTTCTTGGATTGTATCGATACTTGATCTGCAAATAGCTCTTGGTCGACAAAAGCATCTCCATCAACCATGAATGGTGGAACCCCAAGCTTTTTGAAATAATCCTGAGTTAATACAAATTGCTTTCGAAGCTCATTAAAATTAGCGTTTCTTCGGGTGTATTCCCAAGCCCAAAACCGATAAAATCCCACATACTTTCGTAGCTCTTTTTCCTCTGAACTTAATTCACGATTACAATCGGTCACTCTATCCTCCTGAAACCTTGTGCCGCTTCTTACTAGTCTTTTTACCCATCAACAATTCAGCAGCCCTGTCACTGGCTTGCTTCTTGGTGTCAGGCAAAAACTGACCATACCTCTTCGTCATTGAAGAATCCTTATGGGTCAACAACTCCCCGATCATATCCAAGGAGAACTCGCCGGAGTTGGCAAGGGTCACTGCGAAATGATGACGAAGACCATGGAAGATTCGAAACTCTTTGGGTAGCTTTGCTTCTTCCTTGATCCGCTTAACTGCCGTGCATCCAGTACGAAGTACCCCGCCCTTTCCTGGGAAGATATAAGGGGATGCAGGAGAATGATCATTGCGCCATTGAATTTGAGCATAAAGCACCTCTTCAGCCATCCCATTCATGGGGATTGAGACAGTCTTTCCACCTTTGGGGGAACGCAAAGTGATAAGGCCTTGCTGAAAATCTACATCACGATTTTCAAGTTTGAATATCTCCCCCCGACGCATACCGGTGAACATTGCCAGTCGAAGCATCCTGCATACGTCTTGAGCAGGCCACTCGTCGAGAACCTTAAGGAACCGTTTGAGTTGAGCAGGCTTTAAATATTCAACTACTTCATTGTCACGCTTGGGCATCTGGATAGTGAATCCCAGAGGCTCACAAAGGCCGTTCTTAACGCCAAAATTGATTATCCTACGGGTTATCTCCAGCCCACCCCAGATAGAAGCCGCAGACATGCCTTCCATCTTCTTTTTAACCCGCTCCATATCCAAAGGGCTGAGCTTCTTAATTGGCCGAGAGCCAAGCACAAGAGCAACGTGGTTATCATAGCGCCCCTTGTCGATCTTCGCCCCTTTAGAGGATTCGCCACGAATCTTGAAATACTCGGTGGCTATCTCGCTCAAGAGGATATTGGCCTTACGATTCTCCTCACGAAGCTCTTTATGAGTTTTGACCTCCTCCCCATGCCGAGCCTTCTTCAGACGATCAGAGCGGAGGTCTGCAGCAATTTGAGGGGTATATTTCTCGGACGTCCACCCTACTTTCTCCCATTTGAGTTTCCCGTCCAGACGGTAGGCAATATGGTAGCAGACGTCCGGCTTCCCGCGATACCGCTTGGCCTGACTTTCATAATAGTAAACTCCTGGCCAACGCTTCTTGTTAACCAACAGCTTTTGACCTGTATTCTTCTTAGGCATGGGAATCCTCTCTACTCTCATTCAGAAGCTTTCAGCGCTGCTTTCTGCCATTTAGACAAATAACTGATGGCCTGGAGTTCAGGTTTATTCGAGACGTAATCAAGAAACCATCCCATTAAGCCGTCCCAGTCTATAATTTTACCTGCGGGATGTAATTCCCATTGGAGTTCATCCAATGTCCATTGCGCTTTGATTGAATTCCTTAACATCGAAGTTGTTACCCAATTACTCTCAGAATCCTCTCCCCCACGCGAAACAGGTACGACATGATCAACCGTTGGAGTCAATTTCCAGAAGGCATCATGTGTTTCAGACACTTTCCAGTGCTGATGATATGGAAACTCATCTGGAAAGATATGTGAAAGAAGCCTGAGAGCCCCAGGAAAAACCAACCTCTCCCCAGAGTAACGATCAATAAACCCATCTCGAATAAACATTCGAGTAGAGTCTGCTAGGGTATATTTACGAGCAGAAGGCTCGACACAAACAAAGGGATACTCTGAGGTTAAAATCTCCCGTGCTTTCTCAACTCTCCCTTCCCTTAACTCTTTAGCCATATCTGCTAGGGTAGTTGTCTTATCCACAAAGCCTCCAAATTGATCTTGAGAACTCATTTTTGCTAACCTATTGCTAACACCTAGATCAATTTTAGGCAATTTCTGAAAAACTGGATTAAACTCAAATCGCAAAATTCAACTCAAATTATACAGTTATTACAAAGCATATGAAGGTAGATTAAACAAGGATAGATGTAATTATAGTAGTATCATCCTGCGTTCGGGACGCAGAGATCGGAGGTTCAAATCCTCTCATCCCGACCAGACAAATCAAGGACTTACGAGAAATCGTAAGTCCTTTTCTTTTTGATTGTACTTCAATTTGAAGCACGCTTTCTCATTTTGTGCTTCAAATTTTCTAAAAAGCCGCACTATCAAACGATTTCCTCGCAGAGACCGCTGCGTCCATTAACGCAGCGATTACACAGGAAGACACCTCCACAAAAATCGTATAGCATTTATGCAAACGCAAATACGAGGGTGACTCATGACTGCTTTTGACAGACACCAAGCTTTTTCAATGGAAATTTCTGAAGGGACAGGTCGGCTTACTCATATGGTCCAATCAGGTGATGTATTTGAGGCTTTTAAAGAAGATTGCATCGTTCAAATCACCACTCCCGAAGTTATAGACCCCGAGAACACTAATCCTCATTTACCGCCGAATAGAAAACTACTCTATTCAGAAGTAGGTGCAAGCAACTGCATTGTTGCAAGAACTTTTTTACAGGCTGACAAACTCTGTGGTGATCTTCTTGTTTCAGAGAAAATTGATAAAAAGGAAGTGTTAGAAATCCTACGAGAATGCAGAGACTCGCTCATTAACGCATATAATATTGCCTTTGAAACAGCATACGAAGTAATGCAATTGAGCAATGAGTACCTAGATAAAACTCACTCGCCTTCAAACGGCATAGTGATTCCACACATCGAAAACCTCGTCGATAAAGCTCAGAATTTTTCAACCTGCATCAAAAGATGCCTTCAACGCTTTGGAGATCTTTTCAACTTAGTGTTTAAGCAAAACTTTACTGGTCACCATTACCAGAAGATCAGAGAGTTCGTCGGTCAAGAATTCGGCGAAGATCACATGCTTTATGAAGTCTTAGATCGACACAAAGATATCCTTAGTCAACTTATAAAAATGCGGAACGCTGTCGAACACCCCAAAGAATCTAACAAGCTTGTAGTGACAAACTTTCAAATGAACGCTCAAGGAGCACTCGTAAAACCTTCTTGGCAACACCTACCTAAGGGGAAAGAGTTTGATATCGACTGGGAGATGGGGGCAATTGTTGAAAGCATAATAGGCTTCATAGAGGTTGCCACACTTCACATACTACTCACTCAAACAAGCTGGCCCTACGGCTTTGCCGTCAACTCTATCGACGAAGAAAACCTTGATTGGGAGTGCCCTATTCATGTTGTCGCGAAACCTCTATTCCCCCAAGATTGGCCGGAGCCAGGATCAACCAAATGAAGCACAACTTGAGGCACATATACCCTGTAAACATCCAATTTGAAGCACAAATAAGCCTATAACCACCTGAAATATAAAACAGCCCATGACGTTCGGGACGCAGAGATCGGAGGTTCAAATCCTCTCATCCCGACCAGACAAATCAAGGCCTTACGGGAAACCGTAAGGCCTTTTCATTTATTGCCGCGGCACCCCACAAACGACACCAGTCAAAATAAGTACATTTCAAAGACACAATTCATCCCCGCCGCGCATGCGATGCAAGCATACAACCGACTACTCAATCTTAATAATTACCCTTTTCACCCCCTGCCACCATACAGGCAAGCCACAGTTAGTAACCCATCAGTTCTACTCCGATTACCGCTTCCACAAAACAATCAAGGGCTTGCAGCATGTGTTACTGCAAGCCCTTTTCTTATTGACTATAGCGTAATTGAGTTTGGAACAAATCAGAGCCGAGTTTGACCATAAGTTCTGAGCAGTTACGACCATTACTTCCCCCCAACCAGCAGATATGTGCAGTACGTGGCAATCTGCATTCTGCTGAGTTTCCTGATGAGACATGAATGAAGGACCGGGGATGACTTCGGTAATGTTCGAATCCTCAGTCCCGATGTGATGCGTCTAGGCGATATGCTCCACTTCTCCTGACTTCATCTTTGGGATTCAATAACTCAGACAGAGATTACACATTGTGCTGTCGCACCCAGAGGTTGATATCGAGATTACCGGCGACAGTAGGGATCAAGCTACATCCCACCTGTCGCTGAGTTAAAATGCCCAGCGCAGCAGACCATAGAGGGAATGGCTGTCTACCGTCTTGCCGGACTCTCCGGAGTAGGCCAAGGTCAATGACATGTTGCCTCTCCCGAAAGTCACCCCACCTTCGGTTGTCAGCCGGGTAGAGTCGTTTTCGGTAGTCACCTGAGCCGATGAGGTCGGCAGAAACTGGCGTACTGTGATGTCACCGTTGCCCAGAGATTGGATCACGCCCGCACCCGCATAAGGCGTGATCTGCAGGTCTTTCACCAGACAATCGTATTTGACGCGAATTCCCAGGGTGGCATCGGCAAAAGTCTTATTCAAGTCATTGTAGGTCACTGCATTGATAGCCCCGGTTTCACTAAAGCCACCTCGATGCAAATGGGTAATATTCAACCCCGCACTCGGTGCAATTTCCCAATGCTCAGATGGTTGCCAGTGATAGAGGGCCAGCAGTTGATTGACGGTCAGCCATGAAGAATAGTCTGCCTTGGCAGTCTGACCAAGTCCGGCGTTTCGAGCGGTGTCGTGGGTCGCATAGGTCGTACTCAACGTATCAGCAAAGGACCAATCACCGAGCCTGTATCCAGCATACAATCCAGCGGTATAGAGCCTCTGATCATCGTAGTCGTTATCCACGAAAGCAGAACCGTTGAAATCGATATTGGCCGCACCTATGCCAGCCATGAGACCGAGGAACAAGTTATCCCCGAAATGTCGGTCTATGCCCAACTCCATTCCTGCCATTCGAGAGTCATAGCCAACACCGTCAGCGTCGCTGTCCCTTGTGCCGGAGCTATAAACCGGCTGTAAGTACATGCCCCATTGAGCCTCTTGCGAAGGAGCATCAAGCAGACCGATCATGGAACCGCTGGACGCCACCATGATCATATCATCATCGCTTTTGCTTCCCGCGTCCGCCAACAAAGCCAAACTTCGTGCCTGAGCCATGCTTGCAAAAGCTTGTGCGGAGGAAAGTGTTGTGGTTGCGACGAGAGAGGACTGGTCTATCTGCGGGGTATAACTGGTGGTGACAGTCACCCTGCCAGAGCTGTCATCCCCTATACGTTGAGCAGTAAAGTTGGGATTGTTCGAGGTGAGCACGTATCCCGAAGTATCAAGAGTGCCAGCAGTAATAAGAACAGACGATGTGCCGAGGTTTGCATATGATGGCTGCACAGCCAAAGTTCCACCAAGCGTGGCTGTCCCCACAACCTTCAAAGGTGCAGCGGCAGCATTTTGTCCAGAAGCAAGGAACCGTAACGAACCGCCTGTCTGAGTAAACGTGTTTGGTGAAAGCGAAGCACCGCTCTGAAAACTGAGTGTGCCCGAATTCAGATTGAAAGTATTTGCCGTGGCTGCACTACCAGATGCCATTTCCCAGACCCCGGAGCCGGATTTGGTCAGTCCGTCCCATGTGCCGGCAAGAGCGAATGACAGATTGCTATCGGCTTGTGCGAACAGGTTATTGGTGTTCCTGAGACTGTAAACCTGTCCGGAAATATCTGATCCACTCTTCAGATAAATATTTGAAAAGTTTCGTGCATAAATTGCATAGGAATTGCCTCCCGTTGCCGAGATGGACCCAGAATTTGTCAATGTGCCTCTATTAAGATAGACACCCGCGGCGTCACCAGATTGGCTTTTGGCTACGATGGACCCGGAATTCGTTATACTGGCTATATCAATATCAGCGCCATAGGCGTCACCGGATTGGCTTTGAGCAAAAATGCTTCCAGAGTTATCCACAGTACTCAAGTCTTCCGGGCACACGCCTTTAGTGTCACCGGATTGACTTTCAGCTATGATGGACCCCAAATTCGTCAACACACTTGAATTACTGAGATATGCCCCCAAAGCTTGGCCAGATACGCTTGTGGCTGAAGCAGTTCCAGAATTTGTCGATGCAGAATTTTCATCTAAGTATACTCCGTACGACCGGTGGGTTGTCGATGAACCGACCAAGGAGCCTGTATTATTCACCGTCGACTGATTGTCTGCCCTGACGCCGTACCCAAAGGTACTCTGGCTCGAGCCCGAAAGCTTGCCCGAATTGTTCACTACGGAATTATTGTCGAGATTCGCCCCATAGCCTCTGCCGTCCACGGCTGTACCAAAAATCTCTCCATTGTTTTTCAGTGTGGCGGCTGTATCCAGGTTCGCCCCGTAAGCCCGGTCAACGCCTGTAGCCGTGGCCGAAATATTTTCACCATCATCGACGGTCCTTGTAGTCCCAGCAATACTGATTCCATAAGCATCTGCCGCCTCGACCCGATCTGCAGGCACAAGGAGGCAGAACATAAAAAAAAGTTGTATGAGCAGACAACGAAAAAGGATGGGGAGGAAAGACGGTCTGTTATCCAATGTGAGTATGTTCATAATTTTCCGCGATGAGTTGGAGTAATATCTGACTGATGTCCAGACCTGACTGCGCGAAGACGGGCACGACATAGCCCACGACGATCACAGCAAGAGACAATATGGTGATCAACTGAATCGTAATACGTTTCAGCACCTCCCCACGCCCGTGTTTCTTCAATCAATGAAAGTTCATTGGTCAAACAACAGCGTTATCCATAAAGGCTAAAATAAAATCTGTCTGTCCGGACTTTTCCGGACAGTGACAAGAAACGTCAAAAAAGATCGATGAAAGATGAAAGAAATTAAAAGTAAGTAGCGTGTGGGGACGGAAGTATGGTCGATTTCGTTTCTAGATTGGTCCGTACTCACGAAGAGCATATTTTCTGAGCGCTTTCATACCTTTGAGGTCAAGCTTAACCAGCATTCTATTAAAATAGGTTTCCACCGTTCTGACGCTCACCTCAAACTCTGAAGCGATATCCGCATAGGTTTCACCGCGTGCGAGAAGAGTCAGGGCCTGCCTCTCTCGTTCGCTGAACTGGGAATGCTGGACCTGCACACCAATCGGATCGCACTCCGTCTCCAGATTCGATCCAACTCGAGGACTCAGATACAGGTTGCCGTCAAGCACAGTCTGAATCGCCTCTTGGAGAACCGTCAATGTTTCACATTTTGTAACAAAACCGTGCGCTCCCCGGTTCAAAGCGCGCTTAACAGTCTTGCTGCTGCCGTGCATGGAATAAATGAGCGTCGGAATATTCCTTGAAATCATATCCTCAATACAATCCAAGCCACTTTCCTCTCCAAGAGAAATATCAATCAGAACAAGATCCGGGCAAACGGAGTCGAGCACATCCAAGAGGTCGGCCCGACAAGACGCTTCACCACAGACGGTATGCTGTTCCTTGGTAAGCAACAGAGCCAGACCTTCGCGTACGGCTGGATGATCATCCACAATCAATATGCTGGCCGGAATGCTCATGCTTTGTCCTCTTTACTATTGCTCTGTGTACCGGAATGGCAGGTGACCGAACAGATGACCATGGTGCCACCACCATCGGTTTCATCCATATCGACAATTTCCAAATCTCCACCGATCATCATCGCCCGATGTGCCATAATACTCATCCCCAGGCCTCCCTTGGACTGTGCTGCTGCCGACCTACCGACACCATCGTCGCGAACCGAGAGAGTAGCCATTCCGTTCGAGACACAATCGAAGGTAATCGTGATTTGTTCCGGATTGGCGTGCTTCACCGCATTGACTATCGCTTCCTGAGCAATGCGATACATCTGGGTCAGTTGCATATTATGACAAACGTCACATGCCCTCTTGTCCCGATACTTCATAGGGATGCCGCTCGATCGGGAATAACGTCGGACCATGTCTTCCATTGAAGGCCCCGCACTTATGGCGTCATGCTCCAAAGGCCAAAGGCCGCAGGACAGGTCGTATGCCTGCTCCACCAAATCGTCTAAAAGTGCCGACAACTGGCACAGCTCCTTAGCTTTTTTAGCTGAATCTTGGACCACGCCCGTCAGGGCAGCGCACCGTAATCGTGCTCCAGTTAACTGCTGGCACAACCCATCGTGGAGATCGAGGCTCATGCGGCGTCGTTCCTCTTCGCTGATATTCACGATCTCCCGCTCCAGCCGACTACGCTCGGCAATCTCCTCCTCCAGATTGGCGTTTTTCATCTCCAGTTTCCCTGAAAGCTTCTCCACGGCGTTAAAGGAATTTGAAAAACGCTGGGCCAACGCCGCTGCCTGGGAAAGAACCAGTGCAAACAACCCCAAAGGAACAAGACTCACCACATGGGTACTGAAAATAAGAAAATACACGTCGTGTGTTGAGGTAATTCCAAGCAAAACTATACCGCAAAGGAGAATCAGTGAACCGCTGTAACCACGACGAAAACACTTAAACAGCAGAACAATAAAACACACAGTAAAAAATATCGCCGTTAAGGCAAACAGTTGGAGAACGGCCTGATAAACAATGCCTGGCTGGGACAATATGACGACAATAAAAAGAATCCCTCGAATATCAACAACCCAAAGTAACAGCCGCCCAAATTCCTTCGGATACAACGACCTGTAAAATCTATACAATATGGATGTTGAAACAGCGTAACAGACGAGCACTATCTTGCTGACTAAGACAAAAGGAAGGGCTGGGAAGTATGCCCTGATCAACCAATCTGACGCATCATTCGATGCGACCAACAACGTCAGAATTATACAATATAATCCAAAATACAAAGTCGAGACATCTTTCTTCCTCAAAATGAAGAGAATGAAATGGTACCCTGTCATGATCAGCATGCAGCCCGCAAACAGCAGGCCCCAGCTTCGGGCATTTTCATGAGCTTGCTCCAAAGGTCCCGGCTCGGCCAACATGATTGGATTCTGCACACCACCTCCCGGAAAGAAATGATTTGATATCTGCATCACCAACTCAAGAGGTGTTCCATCATTTGAAATATGGGCTAGAGAGATTGAACGATCCGGGACTTCTGCTGTATCGGTATCCCCCACGACTCCGCTTCCGGTGACAAACACACCATTGGCCCAAACCCGGTAAGCAGCTCGAACTGAGAGGAACCGCACGGTCAACTCGTGATCTCCGGGAGGCATCAAAACGCGCAGACGGAATGTCGCCTGCCCAGTGCCTGACAGGGGGTCCCCGTTAAGCTCGTAATTTTTCCAGTAACCGGGGAAGTTCAGATAACCGCTCTTGGGCTGAGTGTTACCACCAGCCACGAAGTCTTCGGGGGTCAGCAAGTGATCCCAATAAAACTCCCACTGCCCATCAAGTACGGCCGGTCCATCCTGTGCAGAATCCCAGTCGGAAAGGTCGAGCACACCGCGCTCGGCGACAGGCATTATATTCTCGCTTTCGCGACATCCTCCGACCAGGCAGATGATTATCGAGACACAAACGATCAGAAAAAGCTGAAGGCGCTTTAACAGAAAGCTCATTTATGCAGGCACGCTGTTTTACAGATCAATCGAATCTCCATAGCTTATTCAACACTCTAAAACAAATAGAACGAGCCAAGTTTATAAGTCAATGATGCCCCGCAGGTGATATAGCTAACATGCCAGAGCACAAAACGACATAGTGCTCGACAAGTCGTGATAGCCACGAACCACGGTTCAATTCGCCGAGCTTGCCGGAAAATTCTGCTCAGGCACAGACTCCAAGCAAAAACTGTTTTTTATCGAGTCAGTAGACTATTGTATGTCCGGATTTCTCCGGACAGGATACCCCCTTCATGGCCCCCAGCACGGCACTCCCAGGCGGTATTCTAGAAGGGCACCCTGGATCCCACTCAAAAAAAAAAAAACAAACTCAACAATTTCAAAGACAAACAACCAACCACAACCTTCGTAACGCAGAGACTGGAGATTCAAACCATCTCATCCCGACCAGACAAATCAAGGGTTTAGCGAAAACTTCGCTAAACCCTTTTTTGTTTTTGCTAACCTATTGCTAACAGCTATACTCCAATCTCAATTAATCATCCCAAACCAAACTGCAAAAAATAGCCACAGGTTAGATAACCAACTCTTTGGTCAAAACACCGCTCCATGTATTGACGATGTTGACTCTTGGCGCGCCTACTGACATTTATTGCAACATTCGATAACGTAACAATTGTTTAACGCCTATAGTTGATACAAACATCAATTCGCCACTCAATTGCCATCGGCACGAAAACAAACTAGGTGCGCCATGAAATTAAAAGAAATTGATATTAAAAACTTTCGATCAATTGAAGAGTTCAAAATCGAACTTAATGATTTTGGACACAAGGTGCTGGTTGGAAAAAATGAGTCGGGGAAATCCAACATTTTAAAGGCCATCGCCGCTTGTCGAGACCAACACGAAGTCAGCACAGATGATCTACGTGAGTTATGCGAAGAGGGGCACACAAGGTGCGTTTTTGAACTCGACGAGAAAACCAAGCATGATGCGTCAACGTACTACATTGACAACAAAATACTAGGTGGAAATGACTGTTTAGTTAAAGGCGATCAGACAATTTACGACTTTCTATCATCCAATAGAAATGCCAACACATTTATTTACAAAAACAATCTAAAAAAAGAGAGCTTTGTAGCGAACTATATCTTCAAAGACAAAATTCCCTTAGATGATTGGCGTAAAATCGATGATGTCCCAAAAGACGACGAAAGGTATGAGCAAATCTATGGAAAACACTTCGCATATCTCCCAAAAATTTCAACAACAGACAGAGAAGAATTCGAACAGTTTCTTCAGCCTACAGAATTAAAGGATATCTACTACGCATACAACAAAGACATGCAAGGCTATTATGACATGCCAAGCATCATATTCTGGAGCTACAAAAAAGAGAACAACTTACCATTCAAGATAAATATTCAAGAATTCGCTAGTGATCCTGGCAAAGTTTCAAAGCCACTAGCCAACATGTTTCGGCTACATGGCGTTAATATCTACAGGTTAAAAGAAAAATTTGAATTCTATTCTCAAAGCGAAAACAGGCTCAACAACTGGCTTCAAGATATTTCAAGGTCAGTCAACGACTATTTGCATGAAAGGTGGAGCGAACTGAAAAAAGACGTCAAAGCTATAATTGAACTAAGTTCGGCAAATGACTGTTCTGAAATACGAGTAAAAATATCTGACGATGTAAACAAATACAAATTCAATCAAAGAAGTGATGGGTTCAGACGGTTAATTACTTTCCTCTTACTCGTTGGGGCCGACAGCAAAAATGAATATCTCTACAATGACATTGTACTGATTGATGAGCCAGAAATCTGCCTCCACCCCTCAAGCGCTCGGGACTTGAGGGACACATTATTTGAAATTGGGAAAACGAACTACGTAATATACGCGACTCACTCCGTTTCAATGATAGACACATTAAACATTGAGAACAATTTAATTGTTACTAAAACAGAAGAGTGCACAGAGTATGAATGTGCTGAAGAAAAGGAAGGATTCCAAGCTAAATCAATATACGCAGCCCTTGGTCAATCCGTGTACGAGAGCATAAAAAAAACAAATGTCATCGTTGAAGGATATACCGATTCTGGAATAATCAAACACTTCATTTCCAAAGAAAGAGGGATCGCAGAAGATGATTTGGGTGTCGCCTTCTCTGGGGGGGGAGGTGGAGTCTTCCCAGTCGTTAGCTTTTTAGAGCTTGGCAATCGCGATTACTTCATTCTTTCTGACCACGACGACTCTGCAATAACTAGACGAAAAAATTTTGAGAAGGAAGGTCCGCAAGGGATATGGTTCACATACAGAGATGCTACTGAAAGTACTATTTGCCTCGAAGACTTCTATAAAACGGCTTTCTTCAAACGAACTGTCACAGCGACTTTAAATCCCTACCTCTTTTCCGATGAGATTAATACTGATGGAATGCCTTCTACAGATAGAATGGGATGGCTTCGAAAAGAGCTTCATAACAAATTAGATGAAGACGAATACGAAGGTAGAGAGGTAAGAAAAAATACAGTTAACAGTATTCTTTTCAACATAAAGCAAACGGCATTCAATGACGCTAAAGCAAATCAGTTCAACCAAAGAACATACATTGAAAAGTCACTTATGGATAAATTGATCGATTTCGTAAAAAGCAAAATCTAAACTTCTTCCATAAAATGACACACACTTTCGACGCCCTCATAAACTACCTCTCCAAACGAATAAGGATGAGTCACAGATATCAACCTCTGATGATTCGGAGTTTTGTTGAATCTGATAGGATAGCAGAAGTGGGTCCATTTTGCCGAACCACTGAACCAAATCTCAAACCATATGCCCCCTCATCACAATAAAATGAAACAAGAGCTTGCGGTTGTTTTCCGCAAGCTCTTGTTCTTTGAGATTATGATTCTGCCCACTCTTATGAAAAAGTAGACTCCAGAAACGGCTTTTACAGCTTGTCAGACTTACATGAAGCGGCTTCGTCGAGATTGTCGAATTCGCTGTGAACGAGGGTGGACATGGTGATGTCCTTCCAGATGTCACGAATGGTCTGCTTCATTTTCTGCTGCCGTGCGACGTAGTGCGTGTGGAGCAGGTCATGCGACTTTTCCGACATGGGGCGCTCCAGAAAATCGCGGTAGAGCTGCTGCACCATGGGATTGTTGTGAGATTGGCGGTACTCGGCGTTGGTATCGATCTCGTACAGCGTATCGCGACGCTTGAGGGCAAAGGGAAGGTATGCCCGCTTGGAGCGCAGAGTGCCGCCGCCGTCCACGCAGCCGCCGGGACAGGCCATCACTTCGATGAAATCGAAATCCGACCGCCCCGCGAGCACGTCTTCAACCACGGTTCGCACGCCTTTGAGGCCGTGACACATGGCGAGTTTGACTTCGCCAATATCTCCACCAAGGTCCACCACGGCTGACCGCACGCCCTCGAACCCTCGCAGGGCCGAGACCTCGATGCCTTCCAGCTCTGCTCCGTTAACAGCGTGATACATGGTTCGCACGGCAGCTTCCATGACACCGCCCGTGGTTGCGAAGATGGCTCCCGCACCGGAATATCCGCCCATGTACGGATTATCGAAGGTGGACGGCTCCAGTGTCTTGAGATCAATCCCCTCGCGCCTGAGCAGACGGGCGAACTCCCGGATGGTCAGGACGACATCCACGTCACGCACGCCATCCTTGCTGAACATGCGCCGCCCTGCCTCGTCCTTCTTGGCAATGCACGGCATGATGGAGACGACACGGACCTTGGAGGCGTCGAGCCCCATCTTCTCAGGCAGATACGTCTTGGCTATGGAGCCGAAACACTGCTGAGGAGAACGTGTGGACGACAGATGGGGCAGAATGTCGGGATAATGCTTCTCGGCAAAATTGATCCACGCCGGACAGCAGGAGGTGAAAAGCTGCCGCTTTCCTTCTCCGTAGGCCTTGAGCAGTTCAGCGCCCTCTTCCATGATAACGATGTCTGCGGCAAAATTGGTATCAAGAACGATATCCGCACCAATGGCCCGGAGGGCAGAGATGATCTGTCCCTCGACATTGGTTCCCGGAGGCAGGCCGAACTCCTCGCCGAAGCCGACACGGATGGCCGGAGCGAATTGAAAGACGGTGACCACATCCGGGTCATACAGATAATCGACCACGGTTTCGGTTTCGTCCTTTTCGCCAAGCGCCCCTGTCGGACAGACAAGCACACACTGCCCGCAACTCACGCACTCACTGGAACCTTGGGTCAACCCCTGACGCACACCGACACCGGCATCAGGTCCCCGGCCGGTTATGACCAACGCATCAACCCCCTGACCGTCACGACAGATTTTGACACAACGATAACAGCGGATGCACTTGCCCATGTCCCGCACGAGTCCGGGAGCGGTACTGTCGACCTCGCGCTTGGCATTTTGCGGATTGAAATAACGTGAATTCTGCAAACCGACGAACTGAGCCACATCCTGCAACTCGCAACTGCCGTGCCGGATGCAGGTAGCGCATTCCTGATCGTGATCCGCCAGAAGTAGTTCGACCTGAAGACGCTGCTTTTCGCGCACTTGACGGGTGCGGGTGAACACTTCCATACCTTCCAGAATCGGCGTGTTGCAGGCCGTGGTTATGCGCGTTTCCTCTTGGCCTTCACAACGGATTTCGACAAGACACACACGACACGTGCCGGGGGTGTGGTCTATATCCGCCAGTTCACACAACGTAGGAATATAGTGTCCGTTTCGACGGGCCACCTCAAGGATGGTTTCATTCGCTTCAAAAGAGATTTCTTTGCCATTGATATATGCATGCATGATCGACTCGCTTTTGCTGGCGCTAGGCGCAACCTTCGGGAATGGGGTATTCAGTGACCAAGGCGTAAATGCGATAGCAACGCAGACATCGCCCTGCTTCGTGATACGCTTCCTCGGGGGTGATGGTCTGCTCCACTTCGTTAAACAGATTCTTACGCGTTTCCGGGTCCATTTCCTGAATGGGAACGCGGTAAAGATGTTTCACGGGAGTCTCAAGCCATTCTTCGTTCATGATTTTGTATTTATTGATAATCTCACGCATACGACTTCTGGGGAAAAAGCGGACTCTGCCCAACTGCAAATAGTCGTCAATGGACCGGGCACCCTTGAGGCCATGTGCCATGGCATGGATCAAAGTCGAGGGTCCGAGCTTGCAGTCACCGCCAGCGAAAACCCCGGAACGGGAAGTGGCAAGGGTGGTGCTGTCAGCGTCAACACACCCCCACTTATCAATGGACACACCGTCGTCCGCATTGAGGCAATCCTCGGCAACCCGCTGACCAATGGCCGGCACCACTGTCGTGGCAGCAAGAAAATGCCCGGAGCCGGATTTGGGTTCCACGCCGCGCCGCCCCTCGTCGTCCGGCTCGGTCTGACGCATTTCAACAAGCTCCACGCCCGTCACTTTTCCATCCTCGGACAGAATTTTCGTCGGATTGGTCAGGAAATGAAAAATAACTCCCTCTTTTGCGGCGGCTTCGATCTCCTCGTGATCCGCAGGCATATCTTCCTCGGTCCGGCGATACACCAGGTGCACGGAATCAGCCCCCATGCGCAAGGCAGAACGGGCGCAGTCCATTGCCACGTTTCCTCCGCCGACCACAACGACATCACCGCTGAGGTCCATGGGCTTGCCTCTTTCCACATGCTCATGAACACGAAGAAGAAACTCGATGCCGGGCTCATATCCGTTAAGGGAAACGTCTTCGCCCTCAACCTGCATCAGACGTCCCTGCACACAGCCCAGCGCCAGAAAGACGGACTTGTAGCCGCGCTCGAAAAGCTCATCCACATCAAAATCGTGTCCGAGCTTCTGATTGAAGAAGAAACGACCGCCAAGGCGCTCAATGATATCCGTCTCAGACTTGAGCACGTCCTTGGGCAGCCTGTAGCTGGGGATACCGCTCGAAGCCATTCCACCGGCCTCTCTCTTGGCCTCGAAAACATCGACCGGATATCCCTTGAGCAGCAGATGATAGGCACAGCAGATTCCGGCAGGGCCGGCTCCCACGACAGCGACCTTGAGATCGTCAGAATACCGTTCGGGAATCAGATCCTTGGAAAAAAGCTCACGATGAAGTCCCTGCTCATGGTCAGCCACATACCGCTTGAGGGTCTTGATACCCACAGGCTCGTCCACCATGGAACGCTGACACGCCATCTCGCAAAAACGGACACAGACCCTGCCGCATGTGGCGGCCATGGGATACTTCTGAAGAATAACCCCCAGAGAATGGGAAGGCTTGCCGTCCTTGATATAGTCGATATAGCGCGGCACGTTGATTTTCGCAGGACACGCCTCAATGCAGGGTGAAGTCACATAAGTCATGGAATGCTTGACCAGGAATTGGTGCGTATCCTGCGCAAACTGATCGCGAAAATGGCTTAAAGCTGCCAGCAAGGCGCGAGTACACGTCTGGCCGAGACCGCAAAGAGACGTTTCATGCACATGTCCTGCGAGCATCTCTATTTCGTCAAGCACCGCATCGACATCGCCGAATTCGCTACTTCCGTCACGCAGGGCAGCCAGCCTGTCGCGAATCAGCCCCGTCCCCATGCGGCAAGGTGTGCACTTGCCACAGGATTCTTCGGCAGCTTTGTCCATATACAGCCATAGGGCATCTAGTAGGCTCGCATCCGGTGAAAAGACGAAGAACCCGCGATCACCCACAAAAGTGGTGATAGGGTTACCCTGATTGAAAGAATCAAATTCAGCAAATTCAGGGTTTTCTTCAATTTCAAAAAGGTTCTTGCCTCGGTTGTCGGTAACCGTTCCGCCCCATACACCGTAAATGACTCGTGCCATTGATATCCTCCTGAGGATGAAGCTCTCATGTTCAGTAATCGCCGAGGAATACATTATATGCCAAAAGAATGGAAGGAACACGGCCCCTCTGACAAAAACGTCTTTCACGAATAGGAACCCCAATACCTCCTACTTTGCGAGACGGTAATGCGTGAAAAAATTCACGTTTTACCGGAAAAACCGCGTGCCACGGCCATCCCCTTACTGTCTTTTCGCGCGAAAACCACCGAAAATGCTCGACAACATCGCCTGTTTGCCTTACCAACTCTTTCTTGACTGTTTAAGGGGGAATTGCAGCAACTCACGCAGAGGAGTCGCTGCCAAAGGGCGAGTCTTGACAGAATAGACACCACACCCACCGCACATACATACGGTGGGTTCTTTTATACAATATATATGGTCGAACAAAAAAACGGAGCACTTCGCCCCGTCTTTATGCATCCCCTCACTTAAACACGTTTTACGATTTGTTATTCGAATCGTGTTAATTTTGTTTTTTCGCTCCAAAGCGAAAAAATACACGGCAATGACCAAGCCGACCGGAATCAATTTCGGCCGGCTAGTCTTCAATCCACCCCAGCAAGGAGGGAACAATGCAACAGATTGAAGGCATCATGTACCAAAGCAACGCACCCAAAGGCGTTGATCCGGACACGCTTTTCTTTGTCCAGGTTGACGCTGACAAATGCGAAGGCTGCGGCGAATGCAATTCGGCTTGTCCTACCGGGGCAATCCAGCCCATCAACGAGGACGACATCCACGGTGTTGTCGACCCCGCTGCCTGCGTGAACTGTGGCCAGTGTCTGGCCAGCTGTCCTGCCGGCGCCATCTACGAAGGCGTGTCCTACGTGGATGAACTCTTTGAGAAACTCAAAGACCCCGAGACACTCGTCGTCTCCATGCCCGCCCCCGCAGTCCGCTACGGGCTGGGTGAGTGCTTCGGCGCTCCCACCGGCACCTATGTCGGCGGCAAGATGCACGCAGCCCTGCGCAAGCTCGGCTTCGACTACATCTGGGACACCGAGTTCGCTGCCGACGTCACCATCATGGAAGAAGGCACGGAACTCCTGCAGCGCGTCAAGGCTGGAGGCAAGGGCGACCACCCGCTGCCGCAGTTCACTTCCTGCTGCCCCGGCTGGATCAAGTTTGCCGAGACCTTCTACCCCGATCTGGCTCCGAACCTCTCCACCTGCAAGTCTCCCGTCGCCATGCTCGGCGCACTGTCCAAAACTTACGGCGCAAAAGAAAACAAGGTTGAGCCCAAGAAGATCTACACAGTGTCCATCATGCCTTGCATCGCCAAAAAGTATGAAGGCCTGCGTCCCGAGATGAACCAGAGCGGCTTCCGCGACATTGATGCCACCATCAACACCCGCGAACTGGCATACATGATCAAGAAGGCCGGTATCGAGTTCAACGGTCTGCCTGACGAAGATCCGGATCCGGTTCTGGGCGAATCCACCGGTGCTGCCACCATCTTCGGCACCAGCGGCGGCGTCATGGAAGCAGCCCTGCGTCTGGCTTATGAAGAACTGTCCGGCTCCAAGCTGAGCAACCCCGAGATCAAGGTCGTCCGTGCCCATGAAGGCATCAAGACCGCAGACATCGAGGTTCCCGGCTTCGGCACCGTGAAAGTCGCAGTGGCCAGCGGCCTCCAGAACGCAGCCAAGCTGTGTGAAGAAGTCCGCGCAGGCAAGTCCCCGTACCACTTCATCGAGATCATGACCTGCCCCGGCGGTTGTGTGAACGGCGGTGGACAGCCTCTTGATCCCGAGATTCAGGCATCCATGTTCAGAAGCACGGTCGCCAAGATCAACAAGCGCTTCAGAACCCGCAAGCCCACCGCTTAAGGAGGAACTGAAAGATGAAATTGAACAGACGTGGATTCTTGAAGACCTGTGGTGTCATGGCCGGATACGCCGTACTCGGTTTCAACATGACCAAGGAAGCCGTCGCCGCTGCCATGGAATTTGTGGCCCTGCGCCAGAAGTCCGTGTACGACGCCGACGCCAACCCCAAAATCTACAAACTCAGGAAGTCTCAGGACAACCCCATGGTCAAGAAAATCTATGACCACAAGGACGGTTTCCTGCACGAAGGCCCCTGTGGACATGAGTCCCACCACCTGCTGCACACCCACTATGTGGATCGCAGCAAGAAGCTGGAAGCACTCAAGGCCAAGGGCATCGAACTGGCTCTGTAGTACCGATTAAACAGCGTCGACCTGCGGCTAGGATTATTCTGCCCCAAGGGCCGAACGCTTCGTTCTCCCCCTCCCCTTTCCCCCCTCCCGCCACCGAGGGCATCCAAGCATTTACCCCATTTCCGGTGCACTGCAGGCGCTGTATTACGTTTTTTAATTACGTATACAATTCGTGTTATTTTTTTCTTGCCTATTTGCAGAACTTCCTCTATCAATTCTTCCCAGAACACCTCCGTAACGGAGTTCATCTACCTGCGGGAAGGGAACGACCTAACCCCAGGGTGGAAGCCCGCCAAGGACAGTCTGATTACAGACACAACCGTTGTCCGGGCTTTTGCCTGTCCCAATCGTAGATAGCCCGGGGAGTGCTAACCCCGGGCTTTTTCCTTTTCTGTACCAATCATCAATGGAACATGGGAACACGCATGGACAAACGGCTTGGAATCATCGGAATTTTCATTCAGGATAGGGGCAAATCGGCTCCGGAAGTCAATAAAATCATCGGCGCCAACTCGGATATCGTAGTTGGACGCATCGGCATCCCCTTTCGCGAAAAGGGCGTCAATGTCATAGGCCTCATCATCGAAGCCTCCACTGACGAACTTGGAGCACTGACCGGCAAACTCGGCATGCTCAGCGACGTCCGGGTCAAATCTCTTCTGGCTTAGCAAGGAACGAACATGAAATCGAACAACACGACACAACACAATCTGACGAACTTCATAGACGAACAACTGATCAACGAAGAAATCGCACGGGCAGAAAATCCCGACAAATCGCTGGTCAGGGAGATACTCGACAAGGGCCTCGAAAGAAATGGACTCACTCCCTATGAGACCGCAGTCCTGCTCAAGAACAAGGACAAGGAACTGGACGAAGCCATCTTCGAGACCGCCATGTCCATCAAGAAGGGCATCTACGGCAACCGCCTCGTTCTTTTCGCGCCCCTCTACATCACCAACGAATGCGGCAACCAGTGTGAATACTGCGGTTTCAACGCCAAGAACCGTGAACTGGACCGCCGGACACTGACAGCCGAGGAAATCCACAAGGAAGTCGAGGTGCTGGAAAATCAGGGGCACAAGCGCCTCCTGCTGGTCTACGGCGAACACCCCAAACATGATGCCGAATGGATCGCCCAGACCGTGCGCGACGTCTATTCCGTCACCTCGGAAAAGAGCGGTGAAATCCGCCGGGTCAACATCAACTGCGCTCCGCTGGACGTGGAAGGATTTCGCAAAATCCACGAAGTGGGTATCGGGACCTACCAGTGTTTTCAGGAAACCTATCATCAGGAAACCTACAAAAAACTCCACACGGGTGGCCGCAAGACCGATTTCCTCTGGAGACTGCACGCCATGCACCGCGCCATGGAAGCAGGCATTGACGATGTAGGAATGGGCGTACTGTTCGGCCTCTATGAGCCCACCTTTGACGTGCTCGCGCTCCTGCACCATTGCCGTCAATTGGAACAGGACTGCGGTGTCGGTCCGCACACCATTTCCTTCCCCCGGCTGGAACCGGCACTGGGAGCGGAAATCGCCTTCAATCCGCCCTATCCGACATCGGGCCACGAATTCAAGAAAATCGTCGCCGCCCTGCGCATCGCCGTACCGTACACCGGCCTCATCCTGACCACACGTGAGAACGCCGAATTCCGACGCGAACTCATCGAGGTTGGCGTGTCCCAGCTTTCCGCAGGTTCCCGCACCTACCCCGGAGCCTACAGCGACCCGGAATACGACCGCCCCGATGTGCAGCAGTTCTGTATCGGCGACAACCGCAGTCTGGACGAGATCATTCACTCCATTGCGGGCGAACACGGCTATGTCCCTTCATGGTGCACTGCCTGCTACCGCATGGGCCGTACCGGCGAGCACTTCATGGAGCTGGCCAAGACCGGCTTCATTCAGGAATTCTGCCTCCCCAACGGGTTGCTCACCTTCAAGGAATATCTGGAAGACTATGCTTCCGAAGAGACCAAGAAAGCGGGCAATGAACTCATTCGCAAGGAAGTCGAAGCGTATGACGACCCCAAGCGCAAAAAGATTCTCATGGATCGACTGGCGCGCATGGAAGCGGGAGAACGCGACCTCTACATCTAGGAATAGACCATGGACAGCCACGACGAAACTTTGCGCCGCGAGCATGACGCTTTAGGCGAATTGGACATCCCCACAGGAGCCTACTACGGCATCCATACCATGCGGGCCGTCCGCAACTTTCCGTTTTCCGGATACCGGCTTCACGCACCGTTCATCAAAGCCCTTGCTCTGGTGAAACAGGCATGTGCCGCGACCAATGCGGCTCTCGGGCATCTCGACCGGGAACAAAGCGAGGCCATCATTGCAGCCTGCAAGGAAATGGGAAACGGCCAGTTGTCCGACCATATCGTCGTGGACGCATTCCAGGGCGGAGCAGGGACCTCGACGAACATGAACGTCAACGAGGTCCTCGCCAACCGCGCCGAGGAACTTTTGGGCGGCAACCCGGGCGAATACGCCCGGGTCCACCCCATCCATCATGTCAACATGCACCAGTCCACCAATGATGTGTACCCCACCGCCCTCAAGGTAGCGTCACTATCCCTGCTGGTGGAGTTGGAAAATCAGGTTGCAGGACTTCAGGAAGCGCTTCAGGACAAGGAAAACGAGTTCCGCGACGTCGTCAAAGTAGGCCGCACGGAACTCACTGACGCCGTCCCCATGACACTGGGCATGACCTTCGGAGCCTTTGCAGACAGCATCGCACGCGACAGGTGGCGAATCTTCAAGAGCCGCGAACGCATCAAAAAGGTCAATCTCGGCGGGACAGCCATCGGCACAGGTCTGGGTGCGCCTCGCGATTACGTCCTCAAAGTCACGGAAACCCTGCGCCACCTTTGCGGCCTGCCGGTATCACGCGCTGAAAATCTGGTGGATGCCACCCAGAATATGGACTCTTTCGTCGAAGTGTCGGGCATGCTCAAGGCATACGCTGCCAACCTGATGAAAATTTCTTCGGACCTGCGGTTGCTTGCCAGCGGCCCGGCAACCGGACTGGGTGAAATATCCCTGCCCCCGCTTCAGGCGGGTTCCTCGATCATGGCGGGCAAGATCAATCCGGTCATGCCGGAAGCGGTGACACAGGTTGCGCTCAAGGTCATGGGCAACGACCAGACCATTGCACTCTCTGCCGGTATGGGCCAACTGGAACTCAACCACCTCATGCCGCTGCTCACCCACACCCTCCTTGAATCACTGATACTTCTCGTCAATACAACAAAAGGACTGGCACAGGACTGCATCCCCGGCATCACAGCCAACACCGAACGCTGTCTCTCACACGTGGAGCAGAGCCACGCCTTGGCAACGGTTCTGGTTCCTGTGCTGGGCTACGGCAAAGTCGAGGCCCTCTTGTCCGAGGCCAAGGCGTCCGGCAGAACCATCCGGGAAGAGATCATCCTTCAGGGCATTGCCTCACCGGAGATCATCGACGGTCTTCTGTCGCCGAAACGGCTGTGCAAGCTCGGGTTCACGCCCGACGAATTCGATGAGGTCAAGCCGTGACACAACTCGTTGCCGGGATCGCTTCCCTGAACCTCCCTTCCCTCTTTGCCGCAGCCAGAAAAAGGATACTTCTTCACGCCGCGGTATACGGCCCTTTCGCGGACTCGGCTCCACACAGGGAAGCGCTGACGACAGCCCTTGTCAAACCAGAATTCGAACGGCTGGATATCATCGACCTAACAGATAAACAGCCATGGAGTGCACCGTTCATGCGCGCTCTTCGTCTGGATGCGACCAAAGAAGAACATGCGAAGACCCTTTGCGCGTCCCATGAGTTTCTGCGCGAACTGAAAAAAGCCTACCCCGAAAAGACGCACGTTTACCCACAGCACACCATCCCCTGCCTGCCGATCGTCATTATCGACGACACCATCATCTTCGGCCAATACGCCCACTGCGAGGAGTATGCCGCAAACGGATTCTGGGGAATCATCAAAGCCGACGTGGAAACGCTGTTTGGATGGGCGAAAACCAATCGACCGGAAAAAGCCTCTGACCAAGAAATCGCGGCTTACCGGATCATCTGCGAATGTCATCACGCCATGACAGGAGAACTCAATGAGTATTCTTAGCAAAGAAGAAATTCGTGCCTACCTCGAAGGCCGGAATGATGCAGAACTGTTCGCCCGTGCCGATGAAGCCAAGGAACAGCAATTCGGCAAGGAAATTTTTCTCCGGGCCATCATCGAATTTTCCAACCACTGCAACAAGCGGTGCCAGTATTGCGGACTGCGTTCCCCCAACCGGGACATCGCGCGCTACCGGATGACGCGTGAAACGATTCTGAACGCAACAGCCGTTGCGGCGGCAAACGACATCGGCACCATTGTCCTTCAGTCCGGGGATGACTTTCATTACTCCACGGAGTTCATAGGCGAACTGGTCAGGGACATCCACTCCCGGCACGACATTGCCATCACCCTGTCGGTGGGCGACCGCGACATCTCCGAATACGCCCACTGGCGGGAATGCGGCGCAGACCGCTGTCTGGTGAAGCTCGAAACCACCGACCCGGAACTCTATGCCCGCTTTCGGCTCGGCGAAAACTTTTCCGAACGCCTGCAACGCGTGGAGGCGTTGAAAGACATGGGCTACGAAGTCGGTTCCGGCATCATCATCGGACTGCCTGACATGACCGTGGAAACGACACTTGAGGACATCCTGTACCTTTCCGACCTCAAACTCCACATGCTCGCCGCCGGACCGTTCATCCCCCACCCACAGACACCGCTGGCCTCCGAGCAGGCCGGAAGCATCGCCCTGTCCCACCGGGTGACCGCACTGCTCCGACTGCTCAACCCCGGAGCCAACATTCCGGCGACATCGGCCCTGAGCGCACTGCATCAGCCCAGTCAAGGAGAAGCCCTGCAACGCGGCTGCAACGTTCTCATGCCTTCCATGACACCGGAGGAACACCGCTCGGACTACACGATCTATCCCGGAAAAAATCAGGCGCATTCCACGGCATCCGCCTCTCTGACCGCAGCACGGCAAACCGTTATTTCCCTCGGCCTCGAGCCGTCATCATCCAAAGGATTCTCCAGGAGGAAAGACTCATGACCACCAAAGCTCCCCGCGGCGTACGTCTCGTCATCACTCTGGCCGGAAGGCGCAACGCAGGCAAGTCGTCGCTCATCAACGCAATCACGGGACAGGACATCGCCATTGTCTCCGACCACCCCGGCACCACGACCGACCCCGTTGCCAAGCACTATGAACTGCTGCCGCTCGGTCCGGTCACCTTCTACGATACTGCGGGACTGGACGACGAGGGAGAACTGGGTGAACTGCGAATCAAGGCGACCCGCAAGGTGCTCTGGCGTTCGGACGTGGCTGTGGTCGTAATCTCCGAGGAAGGCATCACGGACTACGAGAAAAAGATCATTGCTGACATTCAGGATCTGGAAATTCCGTTCATCATCGTCTTCAACAAAAGCGATCTCAAAGAACCCGCCGCCAAAGACATCGCCTATTGCGCGGAAAACAACCTGCGCCATCTCGTGACCTCTGCCAAGACCGGACTGGACGTCGACGCCGTGAAGGAAACCATCATCGACATCGCGCCCCCGGAAATGAAGCGTGATCCGGTGCTGGCCGGCGACCTCATCAACGAGGGCGACTGGGTGGTCTGCGTGGTCCCCATTGATCTGGCAGCCCCCAAGGGCCGACTGATCCTGCCGCAGGTTCAGGTGCTGCGCGAAATCCTCGACTGCGACGCCATCGGCATCACGGTCAAAGACCGCGAAATAGACGAAGCGCTCGCCAATCTGCAACGCAAACCGGCATTGGTCATTACCGACTCGCAGGTCGTCATGAGCGTAGCAGGAGACGTGCCCGACGATATCCCGCTGACCACCTTCTCCACCCTTTTCGCCCGATACAAAGGCGATCTTGAAAAACTGGTGGAAGGGGCCAAGGCCATTGACAGTCTGGAAGACGGCGACACCGTCCTCATGGGCGAGGCCTGTTCACACCACTCGGTTGCCGACGACATCGGGCGGGTGAAGATTCCACGCTGGCTGACCCAATACACAGGCAAGGACCTGAACTTCGAATTTTACTCGGGACACGATTTCCCCGAAAATCTGGAACGGTTCAAGCTCACCATCCACTGCGGAGCCTGCATGATCAACAGAACGGAAATGCTGCGCCGCATCAAGGAATGCAACCGCCGGGGCGTGCCCGTCACCAACTACGGCGTCGCCATATCCAAGCTTCAGGGAGTGCTGGACAGGGTACTGAGACCTTTCAAGCTCGACTAGGTCATTTCACCCCAACGCACACACGACAAGGACAAGGCAAAAAGCAGTTACTTTGTCTCGACACAAAAAAGTAAGGAGTTACGGAAACATACCGTAACTCCTTTTTATTGCATCTTGCTGTTTCCGCCATCAAATCACTTCTCACAAGAGACATGAGTGCTCTCATTCGCACAACGCCCGCCTTGTTTTAACTGGATCATTTAATAAAAAATGATATACTCCACTAACGTGTATTACCTTCCACCACTCAAACAAGGAATACCGCAATGAGCATCAACCTCGACATGAAATTTCTTATCGTGGATGACAATCAGGCAGTCCGACAGATCGTCGCCGACATTCTTCGGTCCGTTAAATTCCACAACTTCGTCTTTGCCGAGGACGGCAAGATTGCGAAAAAGAAGTTCTACAACGAGACCGTTGACTGCATCATTCTCGACTGGGACATGCCTGTCATGAACGGATTGGAGTTTCTGGATGCCATCAAAGGTTCCGATGGTCCCGGAGAACATGAAGATATCCCGGTGCTCATGCTGACTGCTCATTGCACCAAGGACGATGTTATCGCTGCTGTTCAGCATGGAGCCACAAACTATGTCGTAAAACCTTTCACTCCCGACACGCTCATCAAGAAACTTGAGATCATTCTGAAAGAAAAAATCCTGTAGCTCATGCAGGGAACTTTACTGTCACGGTCGTTCCGTGCTCCTCAGATGTAATGAATCCAATGGTTCCGCCATGGACCTCGGCAATGAGTTTCGCAGAATAGGTTCCAAGCCCCGTTCCCCGAGCCTTGCCGGACGTTGCATACTTTTCAAAGAAATAGTCCCGAATCCCTTCAGGCACAGCACCCATATTATGAAGAGCCAACGCAACGCCGCCTTCCCGGTGCAGCTCGACAGTGACGGCTTCCCCTTCGGGAGAGGCCTCAAGCGCATTGCGGACCAGATTTGACAGCATCGAATAGCAGAGAAGCTCCTCGCCCTGAATCATGACTGTTTCATGTTCGTCGATTGGGACGCCTTCCAGAAGCAACGACATTGACAGTTCCTTGGAGCTCGACACCGGCTCCTGATCCAATAGGACCTTGCGGACAACAGCGGCAATATCCACATCTATAGGGTTAAATTTGTAGGTTCCGCGCTCCATCTTGAATATATCAAGAGAATTATTAATCATCTGAAGCATGGCATAACCGGATGCCTCGACTCTCTTCAGCATTTCTTTTTGGTACTCTTCGATATTATCCGACATCATCAGCAACTGCGGCACACTCAGGATGTTGGTAAGCGGATTCTTCAAATCATGTCGGGAAACACGCTCCACATCCTCCCTCAACTCAGCCGCCTCAATAAGCTCATGGTTCTGCTTCTCCAGACGTTCCCGGCTTTCGGCCAAAGCCGCTTGAGTTCGTTTGCGAACAACGATCTCTGCCGCCAGCTTCCGGTTTGCATGGATGATTATCCCAAGAATCAGTGCTGCCACTGAAAAAATACCAAAAGCAACTTTCCAGACCATGGTCCAGTCAATAAACCGCTCGATATGGATATTGAGCCAATGATTGACGATGGCGTCACGCTCGGAATCGGTTATCGTACCAAGCGCCTTGTCGAGTATCCCCACCAATTCGGGCCAATCCCGGCGAACCCCCATGGAAAGGTTGAAGGAGTACGGCGTGGCCACAGCGACCCTGACATTGGATATTCCATGTTTACTGGTCAGATAGCGATACGACACGGTGCTGGACACCAACGCATCAAGCTTACCCTCGACAAGGTCCCAAAGTGCTTCCTCGGTGTTATCGACTAATACGATATCAATGCCGGGGATATCCTGATTAAGAGAATTCTCTATGTCGTATCCCCTGACTACCCCGACCTTCTTCCCCTTGAGGTCTCGCAAATTCAACACGGAAGATTCGTCCCTTACCAGAATACTCAAAGGGAAAGAAAGATATGGCTTTGAGTAATGCAGGTAGGCGGCAACATCATCTGCTGAATTCGGACCGGCCACCATGTCAACGTCTTGGGAGCTCACCTTTTCGACCATGTCATCCCAATTCTTTTCGGAAACGGGAAGAATCTCGACACCAAGTTTTTCTCCGAGTCTGGAAATATATTCGGAAACAATCCCCTCATAAAGCCCCTGAGGAGAAATGAACTCAAACGGAGGCCATTCGGAATCCACCCCAAGCCGCATCTGCGGATGATCCTTCAACCAGATCATTTCACGCCGGGTCAAATCCAATGGCCTCGGCTGATTGGCAAAATGCCGAAGAGTCGGTTCGGGGACCCAGCGTCGTTCCAACTCTTGAATTTCCGAACGTGAGATTGCTTGAAAACCTTCATTGATCTTGTTGATCAAACCTCGCCTGCCAGCGATTGTCCCAGCGTACAGATTCTGAAAACTCAACACCTTCTCTGCACGATCAACCTTTCCAGCCCATCCGTGCTGTGAAAGGACTTCAGTAAAATTAACCCCTTCAATCAATACCGCGGCAACATCCCCTTTCAAAAGAGACTCAGCCATCTGTTCATTCCCGACAAAAGGAACCCCGTGGATCGATGGAGCATTCTCTCTGAGCCATGCTTCCATAATAGTCCCTTTCAGGATACCGACCTTCTTTCCTTTCAACTTTTCAAGCGTCACAGGTTGCTGACCGGCGAGATAAAACAATGATGTGTCCGTGAGAAATATCGGCTCTGTAAAATCCATCCATACTTTACGTTCAAAATTCTTGTTGAGTCCGGAGTGGATATCCGCCCGACCATGAGCAATATCGTCAAGAGTCTCATACCAATATCCGAAACGGAACTCGATATCCGTGCCGGTGCGTTCTGCCCAAAGCCTCCACAGGTCCACGAGAAGTCCAGCCGGATCACCAAACTTGGTCAGTGTAGTAAACGGCGGATAATCGTTCATGCAGCTGATAACCAGCTTATCGCTGACACCGGCCAAAACCTTGCCGGACCATTTTGCCTCGATCTCCATCTTCTCCTGCTGCGAAATCTGCTTCATCCCATCCAAGACGATATCAGCCAGTCCTCCCTGCCCCTCGCGGACTGTCGCCAGAAAAGGTTTCGAATACAATGGTTGTTCCGGGATATAGGAATACTCATCCATCAACCCTCGGTCACTAAGGGTCTTCAAGGCAATCAGGGTGTCTTTCACAAAAACCTTAACATCACCATTTTCTACGGCTTCAAACAGTTCTTTATTGTTGTCAAAAACGGAAACCGAGGCACCCGGCAATTCCCGTTCAAGAACCTCCAGAGCATGATCGCCTTTGATGATGCCTATGTTAAACCCACGAAGATTCTGGAGCGATTTCAGACCTTGAATCTTCATGCTGTAGAAAAAATGCGTCTGAACATCCGTCAACGGGAGGACATAGTCCATGAAAGAATCCCGTTTCTTACTGTAAAAACAGCCTGCGTGGGCATCGGCTTCTCCCTTCCGCACCAAATCGAGAGAATTACAGAAGCTATCCATTTTAAATTCAACATCTATTCCTGTTTTGCCAGACCACACCTTCCAAAGGTCAACCATCCAACCGTCAGGCTCCCCCTCCTTGTTCAAAAAATAAAACGGCTCACTATCATTCCCGGCCGCTACAATAATCTTCTGAGGACGCTCACTTCCCTCCGCCCGTGCTCCAAGGAGCAATAAGGGCAAAAGGCACAACGCCAGACACAACGCCTTGCATCGAATTACGTGATGACGCGCACTCATTGGCTCTCTCCGCTTTCGACGTCATAACCGGCACTGAACAGCAAACTGCGTGCAAGTTCGGGATCATAAGGATGCGGCTGAAGGTCGTAATCAAAACCAAAACCGCTTGGCAGAAAGCATGTCGCCAGCCGTCCACCATACCCACCGTAAACACGGTCAAATACCCTGTTCCAGTCTATGGCGAAATTCAGAGCTTTCCTCACACGGATGTCGTCAAAAGGATCTTTCTTGTTATTCAGTTCAATCTGGCAGGAACGCGTACCCTCTATGGACAGAAGTGCATACTCACCCAGCGCCTCGGCTTCCTTTGCCTGCGCCAGCGGTATGGATTGGATGATATCCGCCTTGCCGGAAACAAGGGCTTCCATGCGTTCCTCAGGATGAGGAAACAATTTGAGAACAACTCGTTCGGGCACAGCCTCGCCGTCCCAATAATCAACGAAAGGCTTCAAGGTCACCTGTTTGCCCGGGACATCATGAACCATCCGAAACGGCCCAGTCCCTACCGGCTTCAGAGACAAACCGACAGCCCCTTCCTTTTCCACATACGCCTTGGGTACGATCTGAAAATGTACCAATGACTGCAAAAACACGGGAAACGGTTTTTTCAAAATCAGACGAACCGTATAATCATCAACGACAACAATGGTAGACAGTGGCCCCAGCAGATTCCTTCTTGGACTTTGCTTCCCGGATATCCCGAACGGATTGAGAATCCTCTGAAAAGTAAATTCCACGTCCTTGGCAGTACAGGGAGTGCCGTCATGAAAAACAACATTTTTCCTCAAGGAAAACTCATAGGTTCTGTCGCCGATAAGACGCCAGGACTTGGCAAGAAGAGGAACGACTTTACCTTCTGCCGATCTGCCGACAAGTCCTTCGAAGATGCATCGCAAAACAGCCTCTGTCCCCCTGCTTCGATGATTGCCGGGATCGAAACTCTGCACCTTGTCCAGATTCAACCCCACCACAAGGACACCTCCGTTGCCGGAATCAACCCTGTACAGATCAAGGGAACCATCCATTGACGGCGTATATCCGGCAACCCTTTTCTGGACGGCGTCAAAGCGAGGAAGAGTAAAACCGAACACCCATGGAGCCTGTCTCCACACTATTTCCTGCACCCGACGATATAGCATGGAACGCACCGTGGGATTGGCCGATATCGAGGCCTCCTTCATGAGTATATCGACCCGTTTGTTGGCATAGAACGAATAGTTACCGCGCCCACCGCTCGACAGCTTGGGAATGGCAAGATCGAACGGAGAAAAGAATGCACTCCCCCAGTCCGTCAGGTACGCATCCCTGTAACCGTCCTTGACCGTTCGCCTCAGTTCGGATTTATGGAGAATCTGCACATGTACCCGAATACCGATCTCTTCCAGCTGGCGTGCGATCTCTTCTGCTTCAGCCTGTCTATAAGGTGGAGCGAGCATCTCAAACGTCAACCTTTCGGCAAGGGCATCCAGTGGCGTTCCAAACACAAATGCACTCACCGCAAAGGCAGCGAATAAAAAGTAAATGATACGCCCATACACCATGGGACACAGAATTTTACTCATACCGCAAACGTAGCAACGATCATTGTATGTCGGCATTATTATTTCCATATGAATAGAATTCTTCTTCAGAAAAGGCGGGGAGACAATTCGCAAAAGCCCTTCTGCATATCCTGACTCAATTCACCAGACGATACTCCTCAAGACTCTCAATGAAACTCCCGACCGTGTCGTAGGTAATGTTCGCACTTTCAGCGAAATGAAGCAGAATGTTGTTGAGTCTGGTCGGGATATACGGAAACAGCTTCTTCAGATTCATGATTTCATTCTTGTAGACGCATGAGAAATCACCGGATGTCAGCTCGGAAACGCCGATATCCACATGCAGATCATGCAGAGTGTGCCGGGTATACAGCCACTTGCCGGTTATGCAGGCCAGAATTCGTCCCAGCCCGAAAAGATCGAGGCCAAATGGATTGGCGTGCGCTTCATAGGCGTAATCAAAATCAATCCAGCGGTATGCGCCGGTGGAATACTCCTTCATCAGGTGGTCGAAATTGATGTCGCCATGGCGTTCGCCATGGTCATGTAAAAAAGCCACGGCCTCGCAGGCTCCGATGAATTTACCGAGGATATCCGGATAGTGCTCATGGAAATATGTTTCATGGTCCGCCTTGATCCCGGCGACCACATGGTCAATGCGCTTTCCCTGAATGAAATCAATGATGCGGATTCTGTTGCCCGCCTCATCCTTGACGGAGCGCCCCTGCATAAAACGGGTGTCACCGCGAACGAGGTCAAGCATGCGCGCCTCTTTCTGCGGACTCCTGTAACACTTTATCTTCACACAGCCGTATTCCAGATAGAAACTTTCATGAAAAACTAGCTTGAGCAGCTTGGTCTCGCCACTCTCAAGCTCCATGCATTTCTTCACCCAGTATTTTACGTCCTTGTATGCCAATCCCCGCTCAACGGCATCCCGATAAACCAGATAATGTTTCCCGCCAACAGCAATAATGTCTCCGGAATCTATGGACATGAACTCGGACGTATCCGTGTAAACCCGTCCATAATCATGCAACCGCAACCCCGGCTGAAACTGTTCGACCAATTCGCGCACGGTGTTCATGGCCGCCCATCTCCTTCTGCGCTGTTTTCACCACTCCCGCCCAAAACACCGACTCAAAGAAAGTCTATGAAACCACCCATACAGTGCAGTCCTTAGCGGAATGGATGATCTTGTTCGACACCGAACCAAACAGAAACTCCTCAGCCTTGGACACACCGCGCCGCCCGATGACGACAGTGCCGAAACCGCCCGCCTTGAGGGCATCCATGATTTCAAGCGCGATACTGGTGCCTCGACTGCACTGGCGCACACCATTCTGGAACGGAGAAAAACAGCTCGACACGTATTGCTCAGAAATAACCGAATCGGGAACATCCATTTCAACCAACCGGTTCCGGGTCTTGTCGAAAAATGCCTTCATTTCGGAACGTGTCATTTCACAGGCAGTCTTCCACTCATCCTCATCCGGAAAAAGGTCACGATGCGGCAGCCGTTCGATACACAACAACTGCACTTCGAAACCGGAACCACCCCCGACGATGGCCCCGACATATTCAACAGCACGCATGGCGTTCTCACTCGCATCCACGGCCAGCAATATTTTCTTGAAGTTCATACCCTTCCTCCTTTCGCAAATTGAACAGCCATTCGCCAAAGCCACCCTCAACTCAAGCCCTTGTTCATGCCTTGGGCAGATACTCAAGGCATGGGCGGAGATCATCCAGAAATTCGTCCACCGAGTCGTAATAAACCTCGGCACCTGCGGAAAAATGCATGAGTACGTTGTTCAGTTTCTTGGGGATATATGGGAACAGACGCCGAAGATTGACCAGACGATTTCTGATAACCACGGAAAAATCTTCGGGAACGATGGAATCCGCACCTTCCATGTCCTGAAAGAGCGGCGGGGTGTAGATCTGCTTGCCCACCACAAAAAGCAGCGCATTACCCAGTCCGAAAAGATCAAGGGCAAACGGGTTGGCATGCGCTTCATAGGCATAATCGAAATCGATCCAGCGCACCTTGCCTGTTCTGGTTTCAACCCAGATGTGGTCACGCCTGACATCGCCATGCCTCTCGCCATTGGCATGCAGAAACCCGATTGCTTCGCACGCGACAATGAACAGCTCAAGCATATCCAGCAGCCGTGTTTCAAAATATTCAAGATGGTCACCCGGCAGGTTGTCGATGACCACGTCCAGCCGCTTGCCCCGAATGACTTCGAGAACCCGGACCAGATTTTCCGCTTCGTCGTACAGGGAAAAACCATGCATGAAACGGGGATCGTCCTTCACGAGATCGAGAATGCGGGCTTCCTTGGCTTCACTCCGAAAACTCCGAAACGACATGGGACCGATATGCTGTGTGAACTCTTCGTGAAAGACCAATTTCAAAATGGCTGACTTACCCGTTTCAAGGCATTTGCACCGCTTCACCCAAAACTTGAAATCCTCAAGCCCGAACCGCCGTTCAGCTTCATCACGCAGCACCATATAGTGCCTGTCTCCCAAACGGATCACGTCACCGTAATCAATGGACGTAAAATCAGTCGTGTCAGTGACCAATCGTCCCAAACGCTGAATCGGAAACTTCGGAAGATAATAATGAACAAGGTCCCTGAGATCTTCATTCATGATTTTCTCCTTATGAATCAATACTACCTGACCCAGAAACGATGAGTATTATTTTCCCCGAAAAAACCTGCATTATCCATTTGTTGCTCCTCATTCCTCCCCCTCCTGAACTGAATGGAAAATCCTGTTGAGTAATTCCCGACATCTGGTAAATTGAAAAATAGGGAGATTCATTATGAGCTCAGATACTTCCGATTCCATTTCAGGCTATGTCAGGACTGAAGGGCTCTCCCCTTCCCGTCAGGAGACGGAAAGCAGCAAAGCCCCATTGGACCGCCATCTGCTATTGGCCCTCTCCAAACACTCCAAAGCCGGAGCGGGACTTGATTTCGTCTCGAACTTCTTCACGGCAAAGGAAGACATTCACCTGACCCTCATGCACATCCCGCCTGCACAGGCTGCGGTGTGGGCCGAAGAAACGAGCTATGAAAGCCTCGACGTTCTGGAAACCCAGGCCGCGACACTCGACAAGAAAGGGCGCATGGTCGTTGATACGGCAAAACGGAAACTCATGGCCGCTGGCTTCATCCCCGAAAAGATCGAAGACAAAATTCTTCAGCCACAGATGAGCAAGGCCCACGACATCATCCGTGAAGCCAGAGAAGGACACTTTGACGCCGTGGTGCTGGGCCGCAGAGCCCAGATGGGACTGGCGGAAGTCATGGACCAATCCGTATGCAGGGAAATGCTGGAAGGACTGGCAGACGCCATCAGTTTCCCTCTCTGGATATGCCGATTGCCGGAACGAGACAGAAAAAATGTTCTGCTCTGCGTGGACGGCTCCGACCCGTCGGAGAGGATGGCGGACCATACGGGATTCATTCTGGCACGGGAGCCGGGACACACGGTAACGGTCTTCCATGTCCATGATCCGGCAAAATGCGACCCCATGGATGCCGAAGCCGTAATCGACCACACCATCGAAGTACTCCATAATGCAGGGATGCCGGATGACCGCATTGTCAGAAGGATCCAGCGCGGTTCCAATCCGGCGCGCCTCATCGAACAGGAATACGACACCGGCGGATATGCGGCTGTCGCCATCGGCAGCGCAGGCACGGACCGAGGTTTCTGGAACAAACTGTTCATCGGTTCCGTGGCTCAGGCCGTGTTCAAGGAATTGCACGGGGCGGCACTCTGGGTCTGTTTCTAAAAAAATGAGGATTCCATGGAGTCATTCGAATACAAAGGTACAGTCAGTTCAGTGCGTGGCAGCGTCGTGGATGCGGTCTTTGACGGAGCCGCACCTCCCATGCGGTCCGTGCTTCGAGCCGGTCCCAAGGGATCGATCATTATCGAAGTGGCAGACCACACCCGCCAAGGAGAAATCCGGGCCATAGCCCTGACCCCGACAAGCGGACTGGCTCGCGGCGACATCGTGGTTGGTGACGGCTCACCCCTGACGGCCCCTGTCGGCGATACGCTGACCGGACGTGTATTCAATGTTTTCGGCACTGTATCTGACGGCGGGGAAGAACCGCAGGGTGTCGTTTACAAGTCCATCCACGGCAAACCTATTGAACTGGCTGAGCGCGTGACCAATGAAGAGGTCTTCGAAACGGGAATCAAGGTGCTCGACCTGCTGGCCCCCCTGGAAAAAGGCGGGAAGGCGGGACTGTTCGGCGGTGCAGGTGTCGGCAAAACCGTGCTTATCACCGAACTCATCCACAACATGGTCGGCTCACTTCAGGGCGTGTCCATCTTCTGCGGTATCGGCGAGCGGTGCCGTGAAGGCGAGGAACTCTACCGCGAGATGAAGGAAGCGGGCGTTCTCGACAACACGGTCATGGTGTTCGGCCAGATGAACGAATCACCCGGAGCACGGTTCCGGGTGGGACACACGGCCCTGACCATGGCCGAGTATTTCAGGGACGAAAAGGAACAGGATGTCCTGCTTCTGGTGGACAACATCTTCCGTTTCATTCAGGCGGGCATGGAACTGTCCGGCCTGCTCGGACGGCTCCCCTCACGCATGGGATATCAGCCCACGCTCGGACCGGAACTGGCGGCGCTGGAAGAACGCATCTCATCAAGCCGCAAAGGAGCCATCACCTCCATTCAGGCCGTGTATGTGCCAGCGGACGACCTCACCGACCCGGCGGCAACACATGCCTTTTCCCATTTCTCGGCATCACTGGTGCTCTCACGCAAGCGGGCCAGTGAAGGATTCTATCCGGCAGTCGACCCGCTGCAATCCAAATCCATGATGCTTTCGCCCCACGTTGTCGGTCAACGGCACTACGACGTCGCGCAGGAATCCAGACGCACACTGGCTGTCTACGAAGAACTCAAGGACATCATAGCCATGCTGGGCCTTGAGGAACTCTCATCCGAAGACCGGAAGATCGTCTACCGCGCACGGCGGCTGGAACGTTTCCTGACCCAGCCCTTCCATACGACCAAACACTTCACCGGCAAAGAGGGACGCACCGTCTCACTGGCAGCCACAGTGGAAGGAGCTGAAAGGATTCTCAACGATGAATTCTCGGAAACTAACGAAGCGGCCCTGTACATGATCGGCGGTGTCGACGACGTCGAAGACAAGGCGGGTGAATCATGAACCTGAAAATAGTACTGCCCTCGAAAGTCTTCATGGACGAAGAAGTCATCAAGATCACGGGAGAGTCTCCCATGGGCGGCTTCACGCTCAAGCCGAGACACATTGACATGGCGACCGCCATCGCACCGGGCATCATGAGCTATGAGACGACATCCGGCACGACCAGACATCTGGCCGTTGACCACGGCATCGCCGTCAAACGCGGCGACACCGTCACAATCGCAGCCGGAAACGCAATACAGGGCGAATTGGGACAACTGGAAAAAGAACTACGTCGAATGATCGTGACCACTGATGAACGGGAACGCTCGGCCCGAACTGCCACTGCTCGGCTGGAAGCAGATTTTGTACGGCGTTTTCTGGAGTTCGGCTAATGACGGAAAAAGAGAGAAACAAATTCCCCAGAGAGGTGGGAAACAAGGAAAGACGCAAGCTCCGGGCCAGACAGGAACCGGAAATAGGCGCGTGGTATGGTCTGGGCCTCTTCGGCGTGGTGGGTTGGTCCGTGGCGATCCCGACCCTTCTGGGCATCATGCTCGGCGTATGGATCGACCTGACATGGCCCTCGCCCCGTTCATGGACATTGATGCTTCTTGTCGGCGGACTCGGCCTGGGGTGCACCAACGCATGGCTCTGGCTCGGACGACAGAAAAAGAGAATCCTTGAGGAGCGGGAACGTGAACAGTCTGATGACAATTAGCGCAGGACTCGTCTGGGGCGGCCTGCTGTCCCTCATTCATTTCGGGGGCCTGTGGCTTTCGCTGACAGTCATGCCCCGCGTCGCACGGCCGATGCAGTGGTTCTACGGCGGCCTGCTGGTCCGCTACGGGTTGACGCTGACCGGCATGTGGCTGGCGCTCAAAGTCGGGCCGGTGGCCGTCATGGCAGCCTGCACGGGATTCTATCTCATGCGCATGATTCTGGTACCAAAACTGAGCGGCATGAAGGGGTGACACATGGAAATCACGCCTGACAGCATCATCTATGCCCGCTGGGGGACCGCCAACCTGAATGCAACACTCGTATTCACATGGGCCACAATGGCGCTCATAGCCGGATTTTCATGGTCCGTAACACGGAGGCTGACCAGTCAGCCGGACATGCCCCAACGCCAGAACCTGCTTGAAATTCTGGTGGACGGCCTGCTTGGCCAGATTCGAGACGCCACCAAGCAGGAACCCGAACGATTCCTGCCGCTACTGGGCACCCTCTTCATCTTCATTCTCGTGTCCAACCTCCTGTCCGCGGTGCCGGGATTCCAGCCTCCGACAGGGTCGCTTTCCACGACCACGGCTTTGGCACTCATCGTCTTTCTGGCCGTTCCCTTTTACGGCATCCGGGAACACGGGCTGGGCAACTATCTGAAAGGCTACCTGCAACCCACGCCGTTCATGCTGCCGTTCAACGTGCTTGGCGAAGTCACGCGCACATTCGCCCTGTCGGTACGGCTCTTCGGCAACATCATGAGCGGGACCATGATGGGCGGTATTCTGATGATACTGGCCCCGCTCTTTTTTCCGGTGATAATGCAGCTCCTCGGCCTCCTGATCGGGGTGGTGCAGGCATACATCTTCACAATTCTGGCAGCGGTTTTCATCGCCGCAGGCCTTGAAGCACACACGAAAACAGCAAACTGAAGGAGATTGTCATGGATACACTCGCACTCGTCGCTATCGGCTCGGTCATCGGTGCCGGAATCTGCATGGGACTCGGAGCCATCGGCCCTGCCATCGGTGAAGGCATGGCGCTTTCACGAGGGCTTTCCTCCATTGCCCAACAGCCGGATGAAACCAACACCATCGTCAAGTTCATGTTCGTGGGCATGGCCATGGTCGAATCAACGGCCATCTACAGTTTCGTGCTGGCGATGATCCTGCTTTTTGCCAACCCGTTCTGGAACTACTTCCTTGAAAAGGCGGGAAACTAGCCCATGCTCATCGACTGGTTCACGGTTGCAGCGCAGGCTGTCAATTTCCTGATTCTGGCATGGCTGCTCAAACGCTTCCTGTACGGCCCGATCATTACGGCCATGCAGGATCGACGGAAGCGGCTGGCCGACGAACTGAATAACGCCCGTGAAGCCCGCGAAAAAGCGAATCGCCAGACCGAAGAGCTTTCAAGGATGCGTGAAACTCTTGAGCGCGAAAGCCAGTCCATGCTGGCCGAAGCCCGGAAGACAGCGGATGAACGCCGGGAACACTGGCTCAGTGAAGCCAGAGCCGAAGTGCAGGAACGAAGCAAGGCATGGGCAGAAGCGCTTGAGCGGGAACAGGCGACCATTGCCGAACATCTGCGGATTCGCATCGGCAAACAGATCGTGCGGCTCTCGGAAAAGGTCCTTCGCGATCTGGCGGGAGACGAACTCGAAGCACGGGTGCTCGACAGCTTCATATCCCAGCTGGACAAAACCGACTCCGATGAAAAACCGGCTGGCGAGGTGGCTATCCGCACGGGCTTTCCTCTTTCCGAACCAATTCGAATTAGGTTGGAAAGATCCATCCACGAGCGTTTTCCTGATTGTGGACAAATCACCGCATCACTGGATGAATCCATCGGTTTCGGCATCGTCGTTATTATGGGCGACCACAAATGGGAATGGAATCTCGCGTCCTATCTGGATGATGTAGAAACCGCGATCTTCTCGGAACTGGCTGAAATAAAGACAGGTACGCCATGACGAAAGGCTTTCTGGAAAAAACACTGGATCAGGCTGTGGACAGCGTGGAACGGGGGACAGCCAATCTCGCCCCACAAGTGCAGCCTGAAGAGATCGGGCGCATCCTTTCCGTGGCCCAAGGCGTGGTTCAGGCTGAAGGAATGGGAGCAGTGAACGCAGAAGAACTGCTGCTTCTCGGTTCCGGCATACCGGGTATGGCCATCGACCTCCTTCCCGACAGTGTCGGCATCGCCCTGTTCGGTCCCGGCGAAACGCTCTCGGCCGGAGATGAAGTCGTGCGCACCGGACGCGTACTTGATGTCCCGGTCGGCAACGAACTTATCGGGCGTGTGGTCAATCCACTGGGCACCCCGCTTGACGGCAACGGCCCCATCAACTGCGATGAACGCCTGCCTGTGGAGCGGGAAGCCTCCCCGATCCTGCACCGTGCTCCCGTGGATACTCCGCTCCAGACCGGCATCAAGGTCATCGACGCCCTGATTCCCATCGGGAGAGGCCAGCGCGAACTCATCCTCGGGGACAGGCAGACCGGCAAGACCGCCATTGCGCTGGATACGATATGCAACCAGAAAGACGCCGATGTCATATGTATCTATTGCGCCATCGGCCAGCGGTCTTCCAGCGTCGCACGCGCCCTCTCCGAATTGAAACGACGGGGAGCCATGGACTATTCACTGGTGATGGTCGCTGAAGGAGACGAACCGCCCGGACTGCAATTCATTGCGCCGTATGCCGCCACCGCCATGGGCGAATACTTCATGCATCAGGGCAAGGACGTGCTGGTTGTTTACGACGACCTGACCCAGCACGCACAGGCCTATCGCCAGCTCTCGCTGCTTCTGCGCCGCCCTCCCGGACGCGAGGCATTCCCCGGTGATATCTTCTACATTCACTCACGCCTTCTGGAACGAAGCACACGCCTGAAAACGGAATACGGCGGCGGTACGCTCACGGCACTGCCCATTATCGAGACCGAGGCCCAGAACCTCTCGGCCTACATTCCGACCAATCTCATTTCAATCACGGACGGCCAAATATACCTGAACCCGGACCTCTTTCAAAAAGGCATCCTGCCCGCGGTGGATGTCGGACTGTCTGTCTCCCGCGTGGGAGGTCGGGCACAGCTTCCGGCCTACGGCAAAGTCGCAGGCGACCTGCGGCTGACCTATTCCCAGTTTCAGGAACTTGAGGCATTCGCACGGTTCGGAACCCGCATGGACGCGGAAACACGCAGCAAACTGGAGCACGGGCGCAGAGTACGAGAAATCCTCAAGCAAGAACGTTTCTCCCCGCTGACGGCAGGACAGCAGACAGCCGTTCTGCTGGCAGTGACCAAAGGACTGTTCGATCCGATAGATGCGAAAAACGTACTCGACGCGGAAAAGAACATGTTGATTCAACTCACTGAAAACAGGGGCAACATTGACTCTCTGGCCCGGACATCACCGGATGATCCTGGCTGGGATGACCTCGTCCACGACATCAAGGACATTCTGGAAACAATGGAGTAGACATGCAGACGCTCGACGCCCTGCAAAAACGCATCAAGACCACAACGGACCTGCTCTCGGTGGTCAAGACCATGAAGAGTCTGGCTGCGGTAAACATTCGCCACTTTGAACGCGCAGCACAATCATTGGTGCAATATGCTCAGGTGGTGGAGCATGGATGGAGCGTGCTGTTCCGGTCCGGCGGGGTCATGCTTCCCGCAGGCAAGGAAAGCAAGGCGGTCCTCCTGACAGTCGGGTCGGATCAGGGCATGTGCGGTCAATTCAATGAACTGGCTGTACAGGCTGGATTGAAAGCCGGTAAACAATTGAGAGAAAGGGACCTTAAGGTCTCATTCTGGTCGGCGGGTGACCGCATACGCGCCATGCTGGAAGACTCCGGCAAAGAACCGGAGCTGCATTTTTCCATGCCCGGAACTCTCGGCGGCGTGGCCCCGATTGTAAACGACTTGGTAGGATACATGGCGGAGTGGAAGCGGCAGGGAGTGGAACGGTTTCATGTCGTTTACAACGGCCAGCACGAACATGAAGGATATTCCCCGATCAACAACCGCATCCTGCCTCTGGACAAAACATGGGGGGAACAGCTGGGTGCAGACGAGTGGCCCGGTCGCTGCATCCCTCAAGTATTCATTCCCGGTGACACCATGTTTTCAGAGCTCTTCAGACAGCACCTTTTCATCATGCTCTACGGAGCCATTGCCCGGTCAATGGCCGCCGAAAACATCGCCCGCCTCGCCGCCATGCACGCTGCCGAAAAGAACATCGAGGACATGCGCGAGGAACTTCAGGCAAACTTCCGCCAGACACGGCAAAACTCGATCACCGAAGAACTGCTGGACGTCATGGCCGGATTCGAAGCGTTAGTCTAAGGAAGCACTGCATAATTGCCCGCTGGCGTCGTTGCTTTAAAAACCTCAAACCCTAGCGTACAGGAAGTACGCGTCGGCCTTGACGTTTTCTTGCGCCTTGCCAACGAACAATTCTAGCGCACTTCCTCAAGTTCAAATTAATCAGCGTTAGTCTAACTTCTCCATTTCATAAAAAAAATCCCTCTCGCCTGCAGATCAGACGAGAGGGAAAGAACATTTCCGGCACAGCAAGGCTCTGCCGGAATATTATGTGTTTTTAGTCACCGGCACCCTGCGGCTGAGCCTGTCCCTGCGGTTCATTGCTCTTGAAGAACACAGGAATATCAGCGCGACCCAAGATGCTGGCACGCAGTTCGGTTTCCGGGAGCTTTGCCCACTCGCTCTTGTTGGAGAAGTAGAAGAAGACACCCATGCCGACCCAGGCGACCATGCACCAGCGAGAGGCCTCACTGATGTAGGCGGGGGACCCCGGAATGAGCAGCAGCACGATGCACATCACGGATGTAAGCGTACCCATGACGCAGCAGAACAGGCGCTTGGCCTTATCTTCTACGTCAGGGCTGCCTAGCAGAACTCGACGAGCAGCAAGACAGGAGAACAGGTAGCCGATACCGGTTCCCACGGAGCTCATGTCCACGATCCAGACGATAACGGAACGTCCGGCAAAGGGAGTCAGCAGCACGATGGCGATGGTGAACAGGATTGCCTTGTAAGGCGAACGGTATTTGGGGTGAATGTCTCCAAACCATGCGGGCAGGATGCGGCCGCGGGCCATGCTGAGCAGCAGGCGGGAAGTGGCGATGTAGAAACCGTTGATACCGGTGCAGACAGCACCCATGACGGCACAAGCGAGAATAACGGCACCCAACTTGCCGAATGCCATTGCAGCAACTTCACCGGTAGCCCAAGCCGTACCGCCAGTGGCGCGCATGGCGTCCATCTTTGCCAGCATGTCAGGATATGGAATGGCAATGCCGACGGCCAGCGTCACCAGAGAATAGAGCACGACACCGCACAGAATGGCGATGATCATGATATTACGTGCGCGGGCCGGTTCAAAGGTGAACTCCTCAGCCGCCTGAGGCACGGTATCAAATCCCACAAACAGGAAAGGAGAGATCGCAAAAATAATGAGTACACAGGAAAGTGCGGAACGATGTTCAGCAAAAAGCGGGAACAAGTTGGGCACATGAGCGGTTTCCAGTGACGCGGATCCCACGAACAGGGACACGATACCCACGGTGAGCAGGAAGGTGAGGACCACCTGAAACTTTCCTGCAAAGCTGGTTCCCCGGTAATTCATGAAGCCGAACAGGAGCGTTGCTCCGGTCATGAGCAGGACTTCACCAGTGTATACTTCCCATCCGGCAATCGAATAAAGCGAGCCGAATTCAAACACTCCGGGGAAAAGGAAACGGAAAATCAAGGCAAGCGCGGCAACATCAATACCGATGATGGCAACGTATCCAAGAACAAGTGCCCAACCGCAGATAAATGCTGCCGTAGGCCCATATCCCACATAAGCATAAGCGAAAGCCCCTCCGGCGACGGGAGCGTATTTGATCATGTAGCTGTAACAGACAGCTACGAAACAAATGAGAAATGCACCGACGACAAAACCAATCAGCGTCCCGAGCACACCGGCCTGGGGCAAAAACATGTCTCCAGGCAGCACGAAGCAGCCCCAGCCGACAATGGACCCGAGTGCCAGTGCCCACACCTGTGACGGCGAAAGCGATTTATTTAATTCCAACTTTTCTTGTGACATCGAATATCTCTTCTATGTAATGGGTTCGCGGCAGCCCCCCCTGCTTTCCCAGGGCAGGCCCATGCAGACACATCCGGCAAACCGACCGGACCGTATGTCTCCAACCTCCACTGCCGTGTGGCGTAATCCTTATTGTACATCGAGATGAGAAGCGCCAACTCCTCCAAAAAAACCGCTTACGCGGAACGCGGCGCTCCTTTAACCTCTGAGGGGCGAACAAGTCCTCTGTACCTTTCAATCACTTCTGTTGCACACAACCTCGCGAGTTGTTGCGCACTCAAAAGCAATTAGGGTGCCAACAAGTGAAATTCTTCACCATCGACACAATCACCTAAAAAGATTGATAAAAATAGATTACGCCAATAAACCCCACACACAGAGCGATAAAAATTCTTTCTTTATATTAAAAAAATTTTTCTTTTTCCGTATTTTTTTTATCTCCGCGAATTCCGGCAAACCTACATAGTAAAAAAAGACCAAAAGGGGAACTCTCCAAAATAAAGCTTTCATATCAGATAGTTAAAATGAAAAAACCACAAAAAGACACATAATCGAAGACAAAAGCAAATCCGGCACCAGCTTTGCACTCCGCCCGCAAGTTACTTTTTTCATTTGACGGAACCCCCTCATACGCTCACAACTCCCCCGAGAATTACACAGAGGATAATATGACCGAAAAATTTCGCAAAAATCTCATTAAAGAAATTATAGACCATGAACTGAACATGTTTCTGGCAGTGAACAACCGTGGCGGCACCTCGCCATGTCAGGAGCGGCCGGAGTCATTCCGCATCATGCGGGAAATGACCCACGGAGTGCTTTCCGACTCCTTTCTTGAATCCTATTTGGGCGACCTGAAACAGGCGGAAACGGAGGGCCGCAATTTCATGACCGAAAAATACGCTCTCATGGAAGGTCTGATCCCCCCTCTTCGCGACACTCCTCAACTCAAGGAAATAGTCAACGCGGAAAGCGAATGGCGCAAAGAAGTGGCAACCCAGTTTCCGCGCACCGTCCAGCCTGAAGGACATGAAGGCTTCTGCCTCTATCTCGGCTGCGAACTCCAGACATACTCTGATGCCACCATGAATGCCTATTATGAGGACATAATGGCCGCACAACAAAAACATCACAATCTGGTTCGAGAACGATATGAGCTACTTATGAATAAGCTGGGCTACGGATCACTGAAAGAATGTGAAGCAGGCCTGACGGCATAGCCGTTAAGCGAGAAAGGTCTTCAAAATGCCTGATACCATGTCACTCATCGTTTTCGGCTCCTGGCTCGTCGGCGGATTTGTCTCCGGCGTCAGCGGCATCGGCGGCGCACTGGTTGCGGTGCCGTTCGCAGCCATGTTCATTCCCATGCATGAGCTCATCCCGCTCAGCTGCCTCCTGAACCTCATCATGGACGGATGCATCGCCTGCATGCACTTCCGCCACTGCCGCGTATCCGCGATGTGGCCCATGATTGTCGGCTCTTTGCCCGGTTCCATCATCGGCCTGTTCATCCTTCAATTCGTATCCGGATCAATACTGCAAGGGGCGGTTGGAGCCTTGCTGCTCTATTACGTCTACTGGCAGCACACATTTCGCGTCGACGAAACGCACAGCGAGTCATGGACCTATGGCGGAGCAGCGGGATTCGGCGCAGGACTTCTGGGAACCGCCATATCGTTCGACGGCCCTCCTGTCGGCGCATACGGACTGTATGTCGGCTGGAGCCCGAGAGCCTTTCTGGGAACGCTCGGTGTGTTCTTCGTGATCAGAAGCACGATAACCTGCGGTCTTCAGGCAGGAGCGGGATTATACACTCCGGCAGTGATCGAATATGCCATGTACGGCATACCGGCGACCATAATCGGAACACTGTGTGCGTTTCCCGTTGTAAAGCACATCAACCTCGACACGTTCAGGAAAGTGCTCATGGGAGTCATCGTGCTGGCAGGAACCGTCTGTCTGGGCCGCTCTCTGCTATAATCCATCCCCTTCAACACACAAAACAAAACCGGCGTACAGTCAATCTGCACGCCGGTTTTGTTTTTCAGAAAATCAAAGCCTGCTGAAAACAATCAGCCAGCACTCCGATCTTTACTCGTCTTCAATATCAAGCAGCTTTATCTTGTACCGCAACCCTGCTCCGGTAATCTGCAAAATACGGGCAGCCTTGGCCACATTGCCACCAGTGACCCGCAGCACGTTGCGAATGCACTGCGCCTCGTATTCCTGAACGCAGCCCTTGAGGGGAATCACGCTGCTCCGTGTGACTGTCTGATAATCAAAATAGGAATGTCCGCCGGAATGATTCTCCCGCATCTCCTGAACCGGAGCCGTCGGTGCCGGGAATTGCGGAGTGCCTCCTCCACCGGCCTTGCAGGCTTCACGGAAGTGACGAGGCAGGCAGGCCAGCTCGATTGAAGACCGTCCACCAAGCAAGGCGAGACTTCCTTCAATGACATGCAGCAGTTCACGGACATTTCCGGGCCAATCATAATTGAGAAACATATCCAGAATATCGTCATCAATGCCGATCGGACTGGAAGAATGATTCTGCTCGGAACGATCAATAAAGGTACGCGCCAGCAACGGGATGTCTTCCCTGCGACGGCGCAGAGGCGGCACGGCAATGCCCACCACGGCCAGCCGGTAAAACAAGTCACTGCGAAGAATGCCCTGCCCCACGGCATCGAGAGGCGCTTCGTTCAAAATACTGATGACACGAACGTCCACGGGAATTTCCGTGCGCGATCCGAGACGACGCACCCGTTTTTCCTGAAGCACTCGCAACAGTTTGGCCTGCAATCCCAACGGCATGGAATTGAGTTCATCCAGAAGCAATGTGCCTCCGTTAGCCTCTTCAAAAAGTCCGGGCTTGTCGGACGCATCCGTATACGCCCCCTTTGACGTGCCGAACAGGATCGCTTCCAGCAGGTTCTCGGGAATTGCAGCACAGTTCTCGGCAATAAACGGCTGACCACTTCGATCACTTTCAGCATGAATGGCCTGCGCGAACACTTCCTTTCCGGTACCGCTTTCTCCCCAGACCATTACGTGTGAAGAAGACTTGGCAGCCGTCTTCGCTTCATCAAGCACATCCCGCAAGCTCGCATCCTTACCGACCAGATCGGAGAAGGTGTAACACTCGTAAGCAGGCTGGCGGGAAGAAGCAGTCTTTTTCGAACGGGACTTGCGGTCCACCAACGGAGCCGAACCGGTCCAGATGGTAAAGGCTATGACGCCATCTTTTTTGCCATGGTCATACAGTGGGAAAAAATCCGTGACCGTACCGGCGAGATAGTTATTCGTGGTCTTGTAAAAATATGACTTTTTCAGGATGGGCTTGCCTTTACGCAGGCATTCGATGGTGGGAATACACGCCAGTTCATACGGCACGTACAGCTTGGTGATATGCTGCCCTTCTACCATTATACGACTGAAACCGTCAGCGCGACGCTGAATCGGATTCATGTACTCGCAGATACCGTCGGCATCGACCACAGCGACACCGATGCCCATATCATCCCAGATAGCGGTCATGGCCGGAGTCATTACTTCCTTCCGGCTGATATCAAAAAACTTTTCTTTGCTAAAATACAAATTTCACAACCTCGATAATTTGAAGACAGGCGGACTTTTACTTCAAAAGCAGCCAAAACTCAATGCATGATTCGAAAGAAAATTTTAGAAAAAGAAAGAAATTTTTCTAAATAAATAATTTTTCACGGCTCAAGAAACCCGCACCTTATAGAATAAAATTCTATTATTACAGTTGGTTGTATTATTATTTCACTTCACAAACCACTCTGGCACACCCTGTGCTAGTGACAAAAAGAACAAGCGAACAAAACTCAAACCTTTCAATCGACTCCAAAGATAATTCTCAAAAGAAGCAGGAGATAAAAATGACGACTAATCCTACGGTCAATGAAGAAAAAATGAATGCCACCCCCAAGGGCTACGGCATTAACTGGGATACCGCTGAAGCGCGGGTCAAGGAAAACAAGGATTTCCTCATGGCCGCCCCCCAGATCATGGACCCCGAGCGTCTGGAGTTCATGAATGATGTCTACCAGAAGCATCAGGGTGAACCCGTTGTCTATATCCGCGCCAAGCTTTTTGAACGCGTACTGACCAAGAAAAAGATTTTCCTTGATGGCAACCCCATCGTCGGCACCCTGACCGGCGTCCGCGCAGGCGTTTACGCCTACCCCGAGTGGAACGTTTCCTGGATCAAGGAAGAAATGCAGATGGCCAAGATGGCCTCTCTCGGCGAAATGAAAATCCCCGCCGAAACGCAGGAACTCCTTGAAAAGACCTACAAGCTCTGGAAGGGCCGCACCTGCGTCGACCAGAACAACAAGATGTACAAGGAAAAATACGGCGTCAACGCGAAGCAGTACGCCAAGGCCGGCATGTATTACGAGAACGTGTCCGTTGCCTCCGGATCCGGCATCGCCGATTACGGCCTTGTTCTGAACAAGGGTCTGCGCCACCTCATCGAAGACGTCAAGAAGCGTCTTGAAGAGTGCCCCACCACGCTGGCCGACAGGGACAGAATCGACCTGTACCGCTCCATGCTGATCACCTTCGACGCAGTCATCGCCCATTCCCATCGCTACGCCGATCTGGTCGAACAGACCGCTGCCGAAGAATCGGATCCGAAAGCCAAGGCCGAGCTGCTGGAAATCGCTGAAATCTGCCGCCGCGTGCCCGAACATCCGGCCCGCAACTTCCGTGAAGCCATCCAGTCCTTCTGGTTCCTGCACCTCTGCGTCGCCACCGAGCAGATGGCCTGCGCAGTCTCCCCGGGCCGCTACGGCCAGTATATGTATCCCTTCTTCAAGAAGGACATTGACGAAGGCAACCTGACCCGCGAACAGGTTCTGACCCTGCTCAAATTCCAGTGGATCAGGCACCTCGAACTCGGTGAATACCAGGGCAACTCCTACGCCCTGACCCTGTCCGGCCACACCGGCCAGTCCATGACCATCGGCGGTGTGGATGCCAACGGTGAAGACGCTTCCACCGAGCTGGAAGAACTGATGCTGGAAACCCAGATTCAGATGAAGAGCATTCAGCCCACCCTGACCCTGCTCTACCATCCGAAGCTGAAGGAATCCTACATGCAGAAAGTTGTCGAGTGCATCCGCGGCGGTTCCGGCCAGCCCCAGATCCTCAACAACAACGTCGTGGTCCAGCGCACTCTGGCCCGTTTTGCCAAGTACCCCGACGGCATCACCCTTGAAGACGCCCGCAACTGCGGCAACTACGGCTGCGTTTCCACCGGCGTCTGCGGCAAGGGCAGCTTCATCACTCAGGAAGACCAGCCCTGCCTCGCCAAGGTCGTCGAGCTCATGCTCAACAACGGCAAATGCCCGGTTACCAAAAAGAAAGTCGGTGCAGAATCCGGCGATCCGACCACCTTCGAGACCTTTGACGAACTTTACGAAGCCACCAAGAAACAGCTCGATAACCTGTTCAAGATCTCCCGTGCCCACTCCGACCTCAGCCAGATGGCCCGCCTTCAGGTCGTGCCGAGCGTCTTCCGCTCCGCCATGTACGACGGCTGCATCGAAAAGGGCATGTGCGAAGAAGCAGGCGGCACCCGCTACCCGCAGGTCAACCCGATCATGACCGCCGGCATTGACGCCGCCAACTCCCTGCTCGCCATCAAGCACCTGGTCTTCGACACCAAGCAGCTCACCATGGAGCAGCTGCTGGAAGCCATCAAGGCAAACTTCGAAGGCTACGAGGAAATCCGTGAGATGTGTTACAAGGCTCCCAAGCACGGCAACGACGAGCCCGAAATCCAGTCCTTCGTGCAGCGTTTCTACCGCGATGTAGACACCATCCACCACGCACAGGGGCCGGACTGCTTCGGTCAGCGCACCCCGCTGGACGCCTATTCCCTGTCCTACCACAACTACTTCGGTTCCATGATGGGCGCACTGCCCAACGGCCGCAAGGCAGGCGTGGCTCTCACCGACGGTTCCGTTTCCGCAATGCCCGGCACCGACACCGAAGGCATCACCGCCCTCATCAAGTCCGGCGCGGAAGCCATCGACACCGTTCGTTACGGCGCCAACCACTTCAACGTGAAGGTCAACCCGCAGGTGATCGAAGGCCCGACCGGCGCACGCACCCTGATCTCCCTGATCAAGAGCTACTGCGACTTCGGCGGCTCCCACATCCAGTTCAACTGCGTCAGCTCCGAGACCCTGAAGGACGCCAAGGCCAACCCGGAGAACTACCCGGATCTGGTCGTCCGCGTTGCAGGCTTCAGCGCCTACTTCACCCGTCTCGACTGCGGCGTGCAGAACGAGATCATCAAACGCACTGAGTACGCAGCCTAACGGCATAGCCATACAGCAGCGGGGCGGATTCTCTGCAGGAATCCGCCCCGCGCCTTCCCTCCCACAAAGGACACCCCTGCCCTCTGTGAGAAGCCAACAACAACTTGCGGAGACTACAATGAGTCAGGGAAATATTTACAACATACAGCGCATGTCCGTACATGACGGCCCCGGCCTGCGCACCACGGTATTTCTGAAAGGCTGCCCGCTGAAATGTCTGTGGTGCAGTAATCCGGAATCGCAAAAAGCCACCCCGCAGATGATGTATTTCGAGAACCTATGCACCGGCTGCGGTGGCTGTGCAGAGGTCTGCCCCACCGACGCAGTGGCAATCAAGGACGGAAAGTCTGTCTGGGATATCGAAAAATGTACCGACTGCGGCAAATGCGCGGAAGTCTGTCCGAGCAAGGCTCGCGAAATGTCCGGCAAGGAAATGACCGTCGAGGAAGTCATGAAAATCGTGCGCAAGGATGCACTTTTTTATGAAAATTCCGGCGGCGGCGTGACCTTCGGCGGCGGCGAACCCACCTCAGGCGGACAGTTCTTTCTGGACATGGCTCAGACTGCTCGTGATGAAGGCTTTCATGTCACCGTGGATACCTGCGGTTACTGTCCGGAGGAACGGTTCGACAAGACCATCGAGCTGGCCGATCTGTTCCTGTTCGACTGCAAACACATGGACCCGGAACAGCACAAGAAGCTGACCGGCGTGGACAACGGTATCATCCTGCGCAACATGCGCGCCGCCCTCGCCTCAGGCAAGGAAGTGCACATCCGCATGCCGCTGATGCCGGACATGAACGATTCCGACGAAAATATCGCGGCCATGGCTGCCTTTTTCAAGGAATTCGGGCGGGACGAAATCGAAGTCATGCCGTGCCACGCCTTTGGCCGCAGCAAGTACGCGGCTCTGGGCTGGGAATACCGAATGTCCGGTGAATACACGCCGGAACAGCTGGAAGTCATCAAGCAGCGGTTTGCCGACCACGGTCTCAAAACCGTGATCGTGTAGGAACAGGGAAGGACACGCCATGGAATCCCGCCTGAACGCCAAAGAACTCATTGAAAAAATCGGTCGAGACGCCAGAGAATTGTATGGCAACGGCTCAATGTGTTGTTCCGAAGCGGTGCTCACAGTCATCAACCGGGAGTTTGACGGCGGCCTGTCTGAAGAAGTTGCCATTGCGCTGTCCAAGGGATTCTGCGGCGGCATCGGAGACGCAGGATGTGTCTGCGGAGCGCTGGCCGGAGCGGTCATGGCTCAAAGCCTGATTCTCGGCAAAGGGCCTCTGCCCGTTGAAGATGAACCGGTACGCAAGGCATCCAAGGAATTGCATGATCGCTTTTCTGCCCGCCACGGAAGCATCTGTTGCCGAATCCTGAGCAAGGACCGTGACCCGAACTCCGAGTCGAAAGGGATATGCCTCGACTATGTGGAATCGGCGGCAAACATCTGCGCTCACCTGCTTCTCGCCCCCGCTTCCATACAAGAGAATATCGAGCAGGAGCGGCAGGAACCGCCCATGAAACTGAATTGCAACACAGAATTGCCGAATAGAAATGCACAGATGCATGCTGCCAATTCCGACCGGCAATTTTAATGAATATATTGACCATTGTATTGGGGAAGGCGCCGGGTACGGACTGAAACCTGCCATGGCCTAACTATAAACAAAACGGAGAATTGAATATGTTTACCGTAACTGTCCCGGAAGAAATGCTGGAAAAGCTCCGGGCAATGCTGGAAGACGAAGATGAGGAAAGCTGTATTCGCCTGCGCGAATACAGCGTCGGCGGCGGCTGACACGCCAAGATTGTGCTCGGTCTGGGCATAGACGAACCGGATGAGGATGAAGACGCTCAAATCGAAGTGGACGGAGTGCCGTTCATTGCGGAAGAAGACTTTTTGGGAAAACACGGCAAGACATTCGACCTGTCGTTCAATGAAAACAAGGAAGTAAAGCTGACTGCGGTAACCGCATAACCAGCAGTTCCTTCTGATAAAGCCTCCTCTCATGCGCCCCTTGTCATCTCCGGCAAGGGGCGCTGCCATTTCAGCTACCCCACGCACTCAAGGACCTTGTAAAGCGAATCCATATCAACGGGTTTCGGCAGATAATCATTCATCCCGGCCTCGATGAACCGTTCCCGTTCTCCTTTCACGGCACAGGCTGTGACCGCGACTATGGGAATATTCCGAACCTGCGTCCCGGCCTTCCCGGCCCGTATCGCCTTTGCAGCTTCGACGCCCCCCATCACAGGCATGTGAACATCCATCAGCACAGCATCATACATACGGGTACGAAGCTCGTTCAAAGCGGATTCACCATTGTCCACAGCCCGCACACGATACTTCTGCTTTTCAAGAACGCGGACAAGAAACGTCCTGTTGACGTAATCATCCTCGACAACCAGCACCCGGCGTCCTTTTTTTTGCCTTTCATCGTTTTCGAATGAAAGAGAAGGCATCAAAACAGCCGACTCTTTTCTCTCCAAGGTCAAACAGCAATGAACAGATGTACCTTCACCCGGCAGACTCTCGATCTGCAAGGCTCCACCCATGAGCTGCACAAGATTTTTGACAATGGAAAGCCCAAGCCCCGCGCCCTGAAATTCCCGGGTAAAACTGCTATCAACCTGCGTAAACGGCTTGAACACATGGTCAAACATGGCTGGACACATGCCGATTCCGGTATCGTTCACTGAAATCAGCAAATTGACCTTCCCCTTTTCCGGGTGCTGAAGCAGTCCCAACTCGACATCGACAGTACCTTCTGTAGTAAACTTGATGGCATTGCCCACCAGATTATTCAGAATCTGCTGTATCTTGACGCTGTCCCCCATGAAAGCACCCTGCAACGGTGATTCGCACCTGACTTTGAGACGTATCCCGGCCTGCCGTGCCGAAATACCAAATAGGTGACGAACAGAATCCAGAATGGAGCCCAAATCAAGAGGCTCGCAAGCAAGATCGACACGTCCAGCCTCAATCTTGGAGATATCCATGATATCCCCGAGCAGCGAAGTCAGCCTCGCGCAGGACATCAACGCCGAATCAACATAGTCGGCCTGATCCTCATTGAGCGGGGTTTCCCACAGCAATTGCAGCATTCCCATAATCCCGTTCAAGGGAGTTCTGATTTCATGGCTCATATTGGCAAGAAAATCCGATTTGGACCGATTTGCGGATTCTGCGGAATCCCTTGCGGCACGCAACGTCTTCTCAAGGTTGCGCCGGGTGGTTATGTCGCTGAGGATAACCTGAAAAAACCTGTCATCGGAGTTATAACGAAAGGTTGCGGCTACATAAATCTCCACACCATCGGCTCTGAGCAGACGCATCTCACGCCGTTCCACTTCACCAATTCCGGATTCGGCATCGGCAACACGAAAACGTGATGTTTCTTCAGGAGACAGGAAATCAACGAAGCTTCGACCTGTCAGGTCGTCAGAAGAGCCGACGCCAAACAACTGAACCGCGGCCAGGTTGACATCAGCAATCAGCAAATCGGAATCAATCAACATGATTCCTTCACCGGCATGATCGAAAAGGTGCCGGTATTTTCTCTCGGAATACCGTATTGCCGCTTCTGCCCTTTTGCGCTCCGAAATATCCCGAACAAAACCATCGATAAGAAAGGAACCGTCCGGTAGCCGCTTTCGAATGCTCGCATTCATGGCAAACCACGTACGCCCAAGACGCAAGTGCCGAGCCTCGAATTCAAAATTCAGAATCTGCCCATTTCTGGACAGAGCTTTGACAAGCTCCCTTCTGCGCCCGGGAATGACATAAAGCTGATCGCCAAAGTTCGCATACTCCTGCAGAACCTCCTCGGGAGAGGAAGCCCCGAGGAGACGAGCCATTTCAATATTCACGGAATGAGGCCGCCCAAATGAATCAGAAAGAAAAACACCGACAGGGGACTTGTTGAACAGCTTTTTATAATTCCTTTCCGCTCCTTCGACCGCCCGCGTCACGGATTCCAGTCTTCTTTCATTGTCAATCATCCAGAAGACGCGGCGCATGACAGTCATCAGTTTTGTTTTCATCAGCGGCCCGTCTTCTATGATGTTGTAGACGCCAATCCGCTCCAATCCCACGGCATGGGAAGAATTTCCCCGACGACATACAGCAACGACTGTCGCCCGCAATCCCTGTTGAAGAACGTGTTGGACAAACGCAATAGAATTCGCTTCCGAAAACGTATCACCGACAAGAAGAACCGTTTCGGAGGAGAACCTACTCAAATCCACAGTCTCATCTGTGTCCACCCTGTGTACCTTGGCCCTAAATTCATCCAGAACCTGCATCACCAGTCGAAAAAGGGACTGGCTGCATCCTGCCGTCAGCACATCCGCCCGACGCCTGTTTCCACCTTGAGTCTTGTTCACTTTCGTCATGACCACCTCACCACTCTTCACGAACGGAAGGATCAAACCGATCAGTCACGACACGCCCGACGTCCCCGCCTCCTTCCTCAAATGGAAGTGGCGAACAATATGACGGCATGATTTCAGCGCGTTGCACCTGAGGATGAACAACAACCGTGTCCCTTCCATTCCCATTGAAAGGCTGCCACATACCGGCAGAGACTGACTGCTGAGGAATGCTCTCCACTTCCTCTTCCGCTCCCATATGGAAAAACGCCATTGAGGATTGCAGCCGTTCGGCCTGCACCGCCAATTCCTGAGAAGTCGCAGCCATCTCTTCGGAAGCCGATGCATTCTGCTGCACGACATTATCCAGCTGTCGCAGGGCGGCACTGATCTGGTCGGCACCGACATTCTGCTCCGAGCATGCTGCAGCGATCTCCTCGACATGCTGAGCCGTCTGCTCGACATCCGGGACAATGAGAGCCAGCAACTCCCCGGCTTCGTCGGCAATACCGACACTCGCGGCCGAAATTTCACTGATCTCCCCCGCAGCGAGCCTGCTGTGCTCAGCCAGCTTTCTCACTTCAGCCGCAACCACGGCAAACCCTCTTCCGTGTTCCCCGGCACGAGCGGCTTCAATGGCTGCATTCAGTGCAAGTAAATTGGTCTGACGCGCAATATCTTCAATGATCAATGTCTTTTCAGCAATATTCCTCATGGCGAGAACAGTCTGGGACACGGCCTCCCCGCCCTTTCTGGCGTTGTCCACGGCCACACGCGCCAACTTCTCCGTGGCCTGTGCATTGTCGGCATTACTATTAATGCCTGCCGTCATTTCCTCCATACTTGCCGCGACCTCCTCGACACTGGCGGCCTGCTCTGTCGCTCCCTGCGACAACAAATCGGAAGTCGTCGAAAGCTCAGTGCTGCCGGAAGCCGTATTTTCGGCTGCCTCTTTCACGTTTGTCACAACCTCACGCAGCCGGACCGTCATCGTATTCAAGGCAAGAGCCAACGCTCCGATTTCATCCTTTCGCTCGACATCTAGCTCCCTGGAAAAATCACCACCAGACATGGCAGCAGCGAATTGTACACCGGCCTGCATGGATCGGCTGATTGCCCCGGGAATCGTGCAAACCGCAATCAGACCGCATAATACGGCCACTCCAACCGCGCAGGCTATGGTCCAGTAGGCACTGCGGACCTCGGCATCCATCACGGTTTTCTGCTCCTTGGTAAAGGCATCGCACAAGGCAATGGCTTTGCGGGCTGAAGCGACAAGCTGCTTGTCCGTTGCCTTTACCTTGGCGGCAAGACTCTCAAACTCTTCAGCACCGGTCCCGATCGTTTCGGCCAAAACCTTCTGCTCCCGAATTAAAGCAACCAATGCGGTAAACGCATCACCATAGGATTCAGTCGCAATCCGGATTCCATCCACAGCCGTCACATCCACGGTATCCGCAAAAAGTTCCTTCACCCCATTCGACAAATCAACGATTTGAACGACAGCTTTTGCCACTCTTTCCACATAGAGGTCGTCACCCCGAATAATGAAATTTTTCTCCTGACGCCTGCTTTCAAGCAGCCGCTTTGACATGAGATGCGCATCTTCAACGCACCCGACACGCTCAACAACCCTGTGCAGGGTAAACCCTCCGGCTCCTCCCAATGCGATAACCAGACAGGTCAACAGCCCAAACCCAAGGTACAACTTGGCGCTTATTTTCATGTTCTTGAGCATTCCATTTTCTCCCGGTTTAAATCCTGCCAAACCTCGGCAGACAGATTCGCTTTTCTCACTTCAACAACCGCTTTTCTGCTACGGCATGAATCTGTTTCGAACTACTTGTCCGGGAACTATAGCAACGGGCATACCAAACAAAGCGCAACATCTCTAAACACCTAATCCCTTTTAAAAACACGATATTTATCTAGCAAAAGCACATTGCCAAGGCATTGCGCGATCAAAAGGAGAAGCAAAAATGAAGGAGAATGAAAAGCATTTTGAAAACAAATGGCAGCATAAGGAAGGCGCATTCAGTCTTTGCAATGCATTGCCACCATCATGCAACATTTTCAGATCGGGCAATCCCGCTCGCATAAAATGCTCAGAAAAAATATTTACCTGTAAAAACAAATAGGTAAGAGACCAGATGTCGCAAAAAGAATTAACGGGCACGGTCTATGCAAAATTTTCATCATGTTTGCATGAAATCCAACAACAAGGAGACTCATAATGGAACTCATCTTTACAGCCCAAGGTTATTCCTGTGACCTCGCCTTACATCCGATTTCGGAAAAGACCGCCCGGACAATCAATGAACATGGATCAGAAGTATATTCCATGACGCCGCTCAACTGGTGGCGCAAAGGCAAAACAGCCACATGGGGAATGCGTATAGACGACACCTGCAACATTCAGGTTTCGCTGAATGGGGAACCTATCGAACTCGACCACCGGCTCATCACCGCAGATCCCTTGCAGATTCGTCGAAGGATGTATCTGGACAGCAAGGCGAAATACCTCTGCGTTCTCGGTTTCGACAACGAAATATGCAATTTCTCATGGAAATGGGAAAACATTGACGAGTTCGATCCGACCAAATTCGAATTCATGGTGCATCAGTGGGACCGGATCATGGGCGAACAGGGATACTTCATTCTTGACGAAGTTCGCTATGACAACCAGTTCGCCAACCACCACGACTGGTGCGACGCTTCCGGATTTTCACTGGTTCCCCCACGTATTATTGATCTGGATGAAGTCCGGCGCGAGCTCGCACAGGGAGCACCGGAACATGAAGGTCCCCCGTTCCCGGCCCCTCAGGTGACCGCGCACGCAACCCCCAAATAAGCTTACCCCCCCCCCTCAGTCCCGGGGTTACGCAGACCCCGAAATACAAGAGGCCTCACATCTTTCGATGTGGGGCCTCTCAATTTGCTTCACAAATTGAATTATTGAACTGAATTGCCAAGACTTTTGATCGCTTCAACATCAAGGGCCGGGGGAAGCCGCAACACGACAGTCGTGCCTTCTCCAACCTTGCTGGTCAGCTCGACAGTCCCTCCATACTCTTCAACAATCTTCTTTATCATTGCCAAGCCAAGGCCACTCCCGTCTTCCTTTGTCGAAAAGAACGGATTGAAAGCCTTGTCCTGCTCATGCTCGTTCATGCCGACTCCGGTATCAATGACCTTCAACGTCACGTCGCCGCCCTTGGAAAGAGCAAGATCGAGCTTGATGTCACCACCGTCAGGCATGGCCTCTATTGCATTCTTGACCAAATTCACAACACACTGCTTCAATGCATCGGCTTCGCCCATGACCATGGGAAGAACCGTAGAAACATTGACCTTTATGTAGTACCCCCGCTTCCCGTATCCGATGGCCATCAACTCTGCCACATCCCTGCAAATGGCACAGATATCAACCGCGCCCTGCACTGCCCGTGATGGCCGGGCAAAACGAAGCATATTGGAAAGCATCCGGTCCAGACGTTTGGTTTCCTCAACGATAATCTGGACTTTCTCCCTGTCCCTTTCCTTCAATTCGGAGGATTTCATGAGAGAATTGGCAAACCCGCCCACTGCCAGCAGCGGATTTCGGATTTCATGAGCCAGATACGTCGACATTTCGCCGATAACAGCAAATTTGTCACGCTTTTGCTGAAACTTCTCACGATGGGTCCGGGCCGTAATATCCCGGTGCATGACCATCACATGCGACATGTTTCCGCGTATGTCGAAGATAGGGTAGGAATACAACCGATAATACTGCAACAGCCCGTCACCGTTCACGCGGGTAACAAGCGTCTCTTCTTTTGCGCCGCTCTGCAATGTCTTGAAGAACGGACATGCCGGATCGAGCCTGTTGCAGAAAACCGACCCATCCCTCAGGCGCGCCGCATGCCAGCAGGGTTTTCCTATGAATTCCTTTCTGGAAACTCCTGCCCGCTGCCATACGGTCCGGTTCAAATCAACGAGGACACCCCGCTTGTCGAGCAGAAAGATATCCTCCCTGATCTCATCAATGATGGACTGAATCAATGTCCGCTGATGGACCAGATGATTCATGTAATTTCCCTTGACCAGAGCCATGTCATGAAGGCCGCAGAAAAAGACGACCTCCCGATGATCCATGAGGGAGACATTCGCGTCCAAAGATCGCCTGATCCGCATAAGTGTCTGAAGGCTTCCGGTCATCTCGACAACCAGATTGATTTCCGGATGATGTGCGAACATCGCCTCAAATGAGGAATAAATCGGAACGGAAACAGCTCCGTCGAAATCGCCATCATCCTCAACCTGACTCAAGGCAATCAACTTCATCTCCGGCAGGAACTCCCGAAAGGCCTCTCCATAGATGATGTCCAGAAGGACCTTGAATCCCGGCCCCGCGCCAACGACACCGATATTCAAAGGTCCCATGGAACCATTCCAGTAACAAATACCCAGGTTATCGTAAGAAAAATCACTCATGATTTATCTCCAGTAGCCAGACAGCTGGCTCAAATCCTGTAAACCGCAGGCTCTATCCGCAAAAAATGCGAACAATATCGTCCAGATACCAAGTGGCAATCAAACCCGTCACCGACATTGTAATCGTGTATGGCAATGCCAGAACGACCATTCGGCCATACGACAGCCTGATAACCGGAGCCAAAGTCGACGTCAGCAGGAACAGAAACGCGGCCTGTCCGTTCGGGGTCGCAACACTGGGAATGTTCGTTCCCGTATTGATGGCCACGGCCAGCTTGTCAAAATTGCTCATTATCATCCCCACCTGACGAGCTGCCTCGGAAGGAAGCGTGGCAAGCACGTCTGCCCTGTGACGGGCCGGATCAGTCAGCATGTCCATGAGCTGATCCCCAGTCATTCCGATGTTCGGAACAGCCTGAAGCATCTGAATGAAATGCATTTTTGTTTCGGAGATATACACAGTCGCCACGAAAACATTATCGGAAATCATGGAAAGCAGACCATTGGCGGCATAGTAGGCCGCAAGCTGCGTCTGCCCTTTCAGATTCAGGACAAAATCGATGACCGGCTTGAAAAGATGCTGGTCATGAATAACAGCGACAATGGCGAAAAAAACGACCAGCAGTGCCGTAAACGGCAGCGCCTCTTCAAAGGCCTTGCCCAGTTGATGCTCCTCGGTCACACCGTTGAATGCCGCCAGCAACACGATGACCGAAAGACCGACAATGCCCACCGCAGCAAGGTGAAAGGCAAGGGCCACCACAAGCCACACGCCGCACAGGCACTGCATTATGAGCTTGCCCCTGTCGCATTTCCCCAACCCGGCATCATGCGCCGTGGCGGTCTCAAGCAGGTGTGAACGAATATTGCCGGGAAGCTCTGCTCCGTAATTGAACAGTTTGAACTTCTCGACAGTGACACAAGTCAACATTCCAACAACAAAAACAGGCATGGATACCGGCGCGACTTTCAGGAAGAACGTACTGAAATGCCATCCCATTTCAGCGCCGATAAGCAGATTTTGCGGCTCACCGACCAAGGTGCAGACTCCGCCGAGAGCCGTTCCCACGGCACCGTGCATCATCAGATTGCGCAAGAATTTCCTGAACTCGAACAACTCCCGCCGTCCGGTTTCCTTGACCAGTTGATCGTTACAGAGATCATGCGTGCAATGCGGATCCCTGCCGGAGGCAAAACGATGATAGACATCATAAAACCCATACGCCACGGCAATGATGACCGCCGTTACGGTCAATGCATCCAGAAAGGCGGACAGAAACGCTCCGGCAAAACAAAAAAGCAGGGAAATGAGGATCTTGGAACGAATTCTCACCAATATTCTGGTGAAGGTGAATCGCAGAAGGTCTTTCATGAAGTAAATTCCCGCAACCATGAAAATCAGGAGGAGAATGACCTCGAAATTGGCCAAGGCCTCGTCGTACACACTCTCGGCACGAGTCAGCCCCAGAAAAACCGCTTCAATAGCCAGAAGACCTCCGGCCGCAAGCGGATAACATTTCAACGCCATGGCCAAAGTAAAAATAAACTCCGCGATCAAGACCCATCCGGCAACGAACGGGCCGACAGTCACCACGAGAATCGGATTGATGAACAGGAACGCCAGTATGGTCACTTTGTACCACTGCGGGGTATTGCCGAGAAAGTTACGTGCAAACGCACGCGAAAATGTCGATTCCAAAACCAGTCTCCTTATCTGTAAAGCGAATAAATCGTATTCAGTTAGTCAATTGCCGAGCTTTTCAGCAATTGTTCCATTCCCATTTCCCCATTCCGCAACAGTTTTTTCTCCATGGCACGTCTCACGGACTCAAGGATGTCCGGGACCGAAGCCGGCTTGAGCAGATAATCAAACGCACCCCGCTGCAAAAGCTGCATGGCGTCATCAATGGAGACGTGCCCTGTCAGGCAGATCGTTTCGACGTCAAAACCCTGCAACCGGATTTCATTGTAGGTCTCCTCGCCGGACAGACCGGGCATTTTCATATCAAGCAGAACCACGTCGTATTCACCGACAGCCAGCTTATTGATCGCTTCAAGCCCGTCAGCGGCTCCTTCGACTTCGTGCCCATTCTCACCAAGAATGCGAATCAGGGACTTCCGGAAACGCTCCTCGTCATCAACGACCAGTATCCGTGCCTTGATTTCCATAAGAACCTCTCAATTGTTTAAAGGAATACGGACGGTAAACGCCGCGCCATTCCCTGGTTCGGATTTCAATTTGATGTCTCCCCCCAGTTCATTGACAATCCGCAGGCTGACAGACAGCCCGAGTCCTGTTCCCTTTCCCGGAGGCTTGGTTGTAAAAAACGGATTGAATACCCGTTCCAGATCAGAAGAGGCGATCCCCGGCCCGTCGTCACGGACCTCGGCACACGCCATTCCACCGTCACAATAGGTAGAGACAACAATGGTTCCCCCGTCCTCAACCGCCTGAACCGCATTGATCAGGAGATTGAGAAAGACCTGTCGCAACAGCGGCGGGTCTGTTTGCACCATTGGCATCACATCGTTCAATTCCTTGAAAATTCGAATGTTTCTCGGACTCGCCTCACGCTCAACCAACGCCAGCATATCCTCGACCAGCCGGTTGATATCGGCACGCTGGGACACGGGGTGCCTGTTACGGGCAAAATCAAGCAACTTGTGCGTGATGTCGGAACACCGCTCCACCTGATTGTAGATGACATCCAGACTCTCCCGTATTTCATTCACTTCAGCCGGTTGAGGATCGCTCAGCAGGTTCATGCGCATCAATTCGGCTTCCTGCATGATGACATTCAGGGGATTATTGATCTCATGCGCGATACCGGTAGAGATTTCACCCAAGGCCAAAATTTTCTGTGTCTGAACAAGCTGCTCACCCAGTTCGGAACGTTCCTCGTCAGCATCCTCAAGCCACTTGGAAAAAGCCCGATGCGTCATGCACACTCCTGACGTGACAACAGCAGCGATCAACCCGCCGACCGGCGGCGACTTCCATGTGGCGATCAGCACCAGAAGGAACGATACGGGGCACGCATACTGTCCGATCCGGGCCATTCGTCTGGCACGGGACAGATTCATGCCGAACTCCCGCCCCGAAGCTTCAGACGGCCGTGTTCATAGGCCGCCCGTATTCTTTCAAGCAGATCATCAATGGAAAACGGCTTGAGCATGTAATCATAGGCCCCGTGGCTGATCCCTTCGATGCCGGACTGCATGGAACCATGCCCCGTGAGCATGATGACCTCGATTTCGTTATGCCGCCTCCGCACTTCCTTCAGCGTCTCAATGCCGCTCATACCGGGCATCTTCACATCGAGAACAACGACGTCAGCCGTAGATTCGGAAAGGAAATCAAGAGCCTGCTGCCCACTTTCAGCGACATGCACGTCAATATTCCGCTTCCCCAGTCTCCGCTTGATGAGCTTCAGGAAATCCGGTTCATCATCAACGACAAGTACCTTTATCTGAGTCATGACTCCTCCTGTGCGACAAGAAAATGTGAACCGGAAAGCGGCAGTGATATCGTGAACATGGTCCCGACTCCCAATTCACTCTGTACGTCTATCTTTCCCCCGAGCTTGCTGAGGGTGCTGTATACGATTGAAAGCCCGAGCCCGGTCCCTTCACCGGTGGACTTGGTAGTAAAGAACGGATCAAAAACCCGGGACAGAAGACTTGGGGGAATGCCGTCTCCACTGTCCTGAATATTCATGAAAACGAATTCCCCTTCGGAACGGGAGGTCAGCGTGATGAGGCCATTTTCACCGATCGCATCAATGGCGTTTTCCAACAGATTGAGAATGACCTGCTGCACCTGATTCGAATCCGTCGTTATGAGTGGCAACTGCTGATCGAACCGGCATTCGATCTCAATGTTGCGGTGATGAATCTCGTTCTCCAGAAAAGAAACCGTCTGCTGTGCCAGCATGTTGAGGTCAACATCCTCGTTCACCGGCTCCATGCGACGTGCAAATCCGAGCATCCGGTGCGTCACGGTACGTGCCCGCTCCACATGGCGCTCGATGTCGCCGGTCGCTTCCTGCAAATCGTCAACGCCCTCATAGCCGTCCAGTTCACCATCATTGATGATGTCCCGTATCCACCCGGCGCTTTCCCGAATGATGGACAGCGGATTGTTGATTTCGTGAGCGACTCCCGCCGCCATCTTGCCCAGCGAAGCCATTTTGCTCGACTGCATGACCGCGGCATCCAGCGCCGCCCTTTCCCGGTCCGCGACCCGAAGCCTGCGGACCACCGACGTGACCGAGAAATACGCCCCTCCGAAAATCATCAGCGCACAGACGGCGAGCAGCGAATACACAAGGGACTGAGTCCGCACGAACGGAGAAAGCTCTTCCTCTGGGTTTTCGATGACAACGAGCCGCCAGTCCGTGTGTGCCAGCGTCGTCACCCCGGCAACGAGAGGCGCACCGTTCTCATCCCAATGAATGATTTCGACTTCCCCATCGTCCCGCAGATGTGGAAGATCGGTTTTGGACAACACCTTGCCGCCAAAACGCGAAGGAGTCTGGAGTTCCGAGTTCCGATTGATGAGATAGGCATCGCCCAACTTTCCGGTACGCACGTTGCGCACAAGCGAGGTAAAGACCTCGGAATCAATGGTCGCCCGGAGTATCCATGTTCTGCCCGCTTCCCGGCGTTTGACGGCTATGATGAAGTGCGGAAAATTGCGGAATCCGAGAAACACGTCACTTATGTACAGCCCCTTGAGCATGACCTGATGGAACCAGGCCTCCCCTTCATAGTTGACCTCCTTGAGATCAAAGGGGCCGCTGTAGGCTTCGTGACGTCCATCCTGACCGATGACACCGATATCGATGAAGGAATGGGATGATTGATGTATCGTGTCGAAAAGCGACTCCAGATATGCCTGATCAGTCATTTCTGAAAACGAATGCATGTCCGCAAGCATTTGAAGCTGCACCACCCGCTCATTCAGAAACATGTCGATGGCATCACGCTTGTTGTCCACCACGAGCCGGAGATTGCTTGTCAGCTTCTCTTCATAGGACTCACTGAACTGCTGATGAATCACATATCCCAGCGTAAAAAGGGGAACCACTGACAGACTGAGGGTAATCAGAATGAGATTCCACCGAAGCTTTGTGTAGGAACCGGCTGTCATGACAACTGCCCCCGGTCAATATATTCCGATGACAGATGCGACAGGATATATTCGATATCCCTGTCAAACTTCTCCTGATAATGCCGAACCGCAGACTGGTCCGACATGACCATGTCAATCTGACGGGTATGAATCAGCATGTATCCGACCACGGCAAGGGCACGCTCCACGGCTTCCCCTGAAACTCCTTCCATCCGGGCGAACAGTGCATCATTTCGGATTGTGACGATGAATCCATGCCGCTCCAGCGCTTCGCCCACAAGGTGCGAACGGTTCTGTCGGCGAACCGGGTCCGCTCCCCCGCCCTTGAATTGGAACAAGGCATAATTTCTATCTGGATCTTCCCCGGCAAAGCCTTCAACCGTGCAAAAATGAAATCCGAAACGTGACTGGAGATTGCAATAATTCGTTCCCACGATGAAATAGCTGCGCTCCCCCATGTCATTCGCCACGCCGGGAACCAGAGCGGGATTGCTCGCGGCCTGGGATATGATGGAAGCCAGACCGCCTGCATTGACCGGCGGAGGCCCTTCCCACGGAATCGCGGTCATGCCCTTCCACAGCGCCTTCATCGCATTGGAACGGATATATTCAAGACCGATGTACTTGCCGTCTCCGGAATTCACGGTCCCGCCGCCGATATCCACCAGCCAGTACCGCATGGGCAGGTCGCCCACCAACCGCCTCGCATTGGCAACGGGCCGCCTGCCATGCATGAACATCTCGGCAACAGCCTTTTCGTGGCAATATCTTGTGATATCATGCAGCGATGCACAGCTTTCCGGCTTGAAGTCCGGTGAATTCGGATCAGTCAACGAAAGCGGCGTAATATGCTGAAGCACCTGATTCAGCACAGATTTGACCTCACTCTCGCCAAAATCGGACCGACGCTCCTTCACCTGCTTGAGCAGTTCTTTCCTGCGGCCGAGATACACGGTTCCGGTATCGCCATTGACCGTCACGACACTCACACCGGATAACCGTTCCACAGCTTCAGACGCCCCGATAAGGGCAGGCACACCGAACTCCCTCGCTACATTCGCCAGATGACCGACCGAACTGCCGAATTCCGTGATAACAGCCGCGGCCCTCGGCAACAGGGCAGCAAGCTGGGGACGCGCGTTGCGAGACAGCAGTACACCGCCATCAGGAAACCGGGCCATATCATCATCCGTCTGAACAAAAAAAACATATCCCGCGGCAATGCCGGGGCTTGCCGAGACACCGGAAGAAAGAATGGCAAAAGCCCTGTCTTCCGTGCTTTCGGAAACACTGGAGGTATTCACACCACAGACAGACAACGGACGGCATTGGAGTATGAAAATCCGTCCGTCGCGATCCAACGCCCATTCAATGTCCTGGGGCCGCTTGAAATGCTCTTCAATACGCAGCGCTGTCTTTGCGAGCTTTTTTGCCACCTTGTCTGAAATGGAAGGCTCGAAGCGCATATCGCCATACAGTCTTTCCCGGCGCACCCGCCCGCTGGAAGTCTGCACATAACGCAGTTCCTTTTCCGCGACTTCCGTATCGCAAATGGTCAATGAATCCCGGTCAATCACCCAGATATCCACAGAGGAACTTCCGTTCACCACAGAACAGGGAAGGCCTGGAACCGCATTGATGACCAAACGCCCATCATCATCGCCAATGGGAGGCCGGGTATAGAGAACGCCTCCGGCCATGGCATCGACAACCTCAAGGCAACCAACGCACATGACCATGTCATCCTCACGCAATCCGTGATTCAACCTGTAGGCCATGGCCGTTGTCGAATAGAGGCTCGCCACGATCTTTCTGTAAGCCCCCAGCAGGTCATCAGCCTTCACGCCCAGTTCAGACCGGAACTGCCCCGCGAAACTCGCATGTTCAGAATCCTCCCCCACCGCACTGCTGCGAACCGCCAACCGGACATTGCCAAGCCGCTCGCTTTCTTTGAAAATCTCCCTTTCCATAACCAAGGGAATCTCCACCGCCTCGATCATCTTCTGAATGCGGTCTTCAAGCTCCAGCAACTTCTCAAGGCTGCCGCCATCACAATCACATATCTGGATCAGACGGTTTATCTCATCATCAAGTCCGCCGCTTTCCATGAAGAGATGAAAGGCAGAAGCGGTAATGGAAAAGCCCTGCGGAACATGGAGTCCCAGCTCTGAACGGATCTCTCCGAGCATGGCCATTTTGGACCCGACTTCGGAGATCGACCCCGCATTGATTCTCTCAATCCCCAGCACCAGAGAACAGGCATGCCGATCCCCACGACCGTCAAGGGCTTCTTCAAGTTTCGCCACAATACGGTCACAGGCATCCTTGAGTCCGTCATATTTTCCGGGACGCATCAGACAAAGCCGCTGAACCATCTGGCGCACCCCCGCCTCAATCCTGACGCTCATGCCACGAATGTAGGCCATTCCGAACGTCTGATCCGAAAGCGACTGCGCCGTCATTTCGGACATGAGTTCAAGGGTCCGGTTATTCGCCGCAAGCAAGAGACGGAAATTTTCCGATTTGGCCAGAAAATCTTCAGGCGACTGGTCTTTCTTCGCAGAAGTTCCCCGGATAAGATTGCATACTGTCTTGAGAATACCGGCCATGCCTCACCTCCATAGCGTCAAGCTGTCGCGAATTGCCGTGCCCTCACGGCATCCAGCACCTTGAAATAGAGTTCATCAGTCCCGACTGGCTTCAAAAGATAGTCGAACGCCCCACATTCCATTCCTTCACCGAGAACCTTTGAATCGGCATGCCCCGTCAGAATTATCACCGGCAAACTGGAATCAATGGCCTTGATGCGCCTGAGCGTCTCAATGCCGTTCATTCCGGGCATCATGACGTCCAGAATGACCACGTCATATGAATTGGCGATCACCTTTTCGATCGCCTCCTCTCCGCTGGTAGCGAGGCTTATCTCCGCATTCCTGCGGACAAAGCGACGCGAGTAGGCCGTCAAAAAATCACTCTCGTCATCTACCAGCAGCAATCGAATCTTTTTCATTGCTTATCTCCGTTTTCCCACTGGGGCCGGGGCACAACGCCCCGGCCCGTCCGGGAAGGTGAGGGGGCAAGGATGCACCTTGCTTTATGCGCTAAAAACTCATGGCCGACTGTCAGTTCAGCAGTTGCTGCAACTCGAAGACGAGAGGGGCCGCAGTCCAGAAAAATAGCAGCAGCAGGAGAGCTGTCAGCACGACAATAAAAATGGACTTAATCTTTCCGACTCCGGTCATCTTGACCAGACCGACGCAGACAAGCGCGGCTCGAATCGGCTCCATGACTATTGCGAGACCGGGAATCCACGACACGACCATGACCGCCCCACTCGCATATCCGTAAATATTGAACACCCTGCCGTAAGAAACTCTTCCAAGCCCTGTCATGGAAAGAAGAATGAATGTGATGGCGGCACTGAAAACGGGCATGACCACAGCATTAATCATCATGACCACTCCCATGGCGAGCGAGTTTTCAAAAAAATACGCCATGCTGACAGAGCAATAGAACACCGCAGAAATCATGAGAAAAAACAGCGCGTTCCTTGAGCCTGTTTCATTCGCGACCTTTTGATAATAGCGAGCCGGAGATCGTATGATCTCAAAAAGGATTTCAAAATAGTCCCTGATGCCGATTCTTCGTTCGGCCACGGTTGCAGTTTCCATTGTCCCCCTCCTGTGCCTAAAAGAGATCCTTGGTGAAATCGACGACACCCCATGCGAGCATCGCCAGAGTCATTATGAAAAGCACACGCCTTTCAGCCTGCTTCGTGAAATACGTCACTCCGTTCCGATGGGTGAACGACCGTTCCTTTTTTTCATCACACTTCATGCTCTTCTCCTTATGGCCGGCGACCCGCCCGCAGACAGGCCGCCGGATATGAACTGTCAGGTCAAAATCGTCAGAAACCCGGCAGATTGTTAAATCCGATACCGCTCCAATAGACCGCCGTCAGAAGAACGATCACTATGTTGGCAATGAACCACATGGGAATGCCGATACGGACATAATCCTTTGGTTCAAGATAGCCGGACGCATACACGATCGCGTTAGGCGGGGTTCCGATGATGAGGCAGTATGCAAAGGAAGACGCAACAGCCGTGGACATGGCCATGAACGGCAGGAACGTGGTTCCGGGATGCACGATACTGGCCAGGTTCAGGGTGATGGGACCGACCGCCGCAGCAGCAGGACCATCCGCCATCAGGTTGGTCAGAACCGCTGTCAGACCGTTGGATGTGAGCATCAGCGGGATGCCTTGACTCATGCCGAGCGGAGCCAGCATGTCGATAACGGACTGGGCCAGCCAGTAGGCAGCGCCGGTCTTGTCGAGGGTACGGCCGAAGATGATCGCGCCCGCGTACAGCCAGACAACGCCCCAGTCCACCTTTTCCTGATAATCACGCCAGTTGACGACACCGGCCAGCAGATATGCCACAGCACCACCGACCGCGATAACACCGATACCCAAGCGAATCGGGTAAATGCCCATCTTGAAAAAGGCCTTTTCCGTAAACCAGCCGAAGACCATTATGATAAAGATGACCATGGCCCATATCTGATTCCTGTTCCATTTCCCCATCTTGCCGATCTCGCCCTCAAGATGCCGCATGGCCGGAGCCAGGGACGTAATACGGGGCTTGAAGATCATGTTCGTAATGAGCCAGGTACAGGGAATCATGACAAGGACGAACGGCATACAATAGGCAATCCACTGAGCGTAACCGATGTCCATACCGAACATGTCACTCAGGTAGGTCATCATGATGACGTTTCGGGCACCGCCGGAAGGAGCGCCGGGACCACCTATGTTACATGCCATGGCGATGGTAATCATCAGCATCTTGGCAAGTTCCTTGTCCTCGGGAACCTCATCAGTCAGACTATTCTGATACAGCAGCATTCCGATGGGCAGGAACATGGCGGCAAGCGCATGGTCGGAGATGAATGCCGCAAGCGGACTGATGACCACGAAAAATATCAGCGTAATCCAGCGAACATTCGGAACAGCCAATTTCTTGAACATCAACAAGCACATGCGCTTATCCACGCCGGTCTTGACGAACGCGGCAGCGAACATGAGTGAACCCATGATAAACCAGCAGGCATCAGACCAGTAGAGACCGGCCACCTGGCTTCTGCTGACAACCCCGCTGAACACGAGGATCAGGCCGATGGAGAATGCTACACCGGGAAGGGGTATACATTCGGTCATGAAGCAGAAGACCACGAATACGACCAGCGCAATGGACACCTTGATTTTCCATGAGCCCGAGTCTGCGCTTTTCTTGTCCTTGTCCGACAGGTCTCCATACTCGAGATTCTTCGTTCTCAGATCAAAGGCAGCCCTCATGACCTTGAGGTACGCCTCATCGGGCACACTGCTCTTGATGTATTCGAAAGACCTGTTGAAGTTGGCGGAATCGACAGGAATCTTGTACTTCTTCGCCCACTTTTCATTACGCTTCAGGAAACGCTCCTTGGTCAACGCCCCCATGCGCATGTTCTGTTCCATCATCCGTGCCGTCAGCACTTCCCACTGTTCGCCATCCGAACTGCTTTTGCCGAAGAGCTGCTGGCAAATGAAATTGGACACGACCTTGGGGCCGACAGAATACTGCATTCCGACTTTTTTCATTCCTTCCGGCGTGGGAAGAACGAGAATCGCCGCAAAAAGCACTACTGGTATGATAAACAGCTTCCAGTTGACATATTTATCGTAACCGGTCGCCTTACTCTTTTCTTGTGCCATGTTAACCTCTATATGTTGAAATTTCGCCGCTTTAGCTGGACGAGATTATTTTTGCGATCTCATAGAAAAGTTCCTGCTCACGAACGATGCCGACATTCGCCCCTCCGGACTGCACCAGCATGCGACGGGCAGGCCCCGTCACCATCATGTTGGCGACTTCCATGAGGTTGGTTTCAGCATCGATTTTCGGCAGGGTGTTGGACATGAAATCCCGAACGGATCTGCCCATTATCTCTTTCACACGAGAGGTAAACAAACCATGCCAGAACATGGCGGAGTACTGCAGGCTGTCCGCCATGGAAGGCTTGGGAGCCGAAAGGTATTCGGGACGTACCGCATCGATGAGATCGAGCGGGCTCAGCAGGCCGACAACAGAACCGCCCGAGTCGGTTACGACAACCGAACGATGCCCGGTATCCATCAACCTGTCGGTCGCCAGAAACTCGCGCATGGTCTTTTCAAGGGCGAGGATCGCATCCTGAACAGTGCTGTCGATGGATATCTGGGTATAATTGGTCAGGGGAATCATGATGTCCCCGGCCTTCTTCTCGATGTAAGCCACTTTGGTGGCGTACTGATGAGCGTCCTCAATCTTGGTCCCCAGCAGATCAACATCACAGGGTTTTGCAAGATAATCGAACGCACCGGTTTCATAAGCTTTTTGAGCACCCGGTACATCACCGTGGCCGGTCAGCATGATAACGGGTACACCCGGTACTTTCTCCTTGATGAGTTTCAGGGTGGCGTGCCCGTCCATTCCTCCCATTTTCACGTCGAGGATGACGACATCCGGGCCTTCATCCATCTTTTCCAACGCCTCTTCTCCGCTTTCCGCCAGGATTGTTTCAAATCCTTTGCGAGCCAGAATTTTCGCCGTAGTAGTTCGGAAACGTTCCTCATCATCAACCATGAGGACCTTAATTTTAGCCATTTCAACCTCCTTGAGTATCTATCGCCGTTCCCTCCGTCCCTTCAGCCGCTTCAGCCATCCGGGCGGAGTGAATCTTTTGTTTCTGACGCACGACCTTCTCAAAGGCTTCTTCCGCCTTTTGCAGAAAATTCTTCATGCTCACGGGTTTGATGAGATAGTCCAACGCTCCAAGCTTAAGTCCCTCGACCGCCGTCTCCATGGTCGCGTGTCCGGTAAGAATGACGACCTCGATCAACGGGTAGTCCTTCTTGATGTGTTGCAGCGTCTCCATGCCGTCCATTCCCGGCATCTTGATGTCGAGAAAAACGACATTCACTTCCCTTTCCTTCAATATCGAAAGAGCCTCTCTGCCAGAGGAGGCAGTCAGAGCTTCAATCCCAATTTTCTCGAAGAGCTTCCTTGTCGTGCTGAGCAGGCGCTCTTCGTCATCCACGAGTAAAATTTTCATTTTTTCCATGGTGCCACCGTACGTTTTATTCACTTATGCATTCGTAAACGCCTCTCACATAGCAACCTGCGTGCCAGTCTTAATTGTTTGATTTTAATAGATATTTACTTGCAAGAATTTCGCAAACGAAAGCTTGCCAGATAAAAAATGGGGGATGTGATTCGAAAAAACAAAGAAATGAAACAGAGATAAAAATGACAAAAAACCGCTTGCCCAAAGGCACACGGCTTCATAAGGATTAGACAGGCAAGTAACCCGCCTCAGGCAAGGCATGGTTACTGCAACGCAGAATAGAAATATTCTACAATCAAGCCCCGGAGATTCACATTGCCGCTACGCCCTCTCTATTACGACAAAAACGACTACAAGCTTCTTGAAATCCTGAATGATCTCTCGCAACGAGAGGTGGATCACGCCCAGTTCAAAACAATTCTGGCTCCGTATCTCAGGCCGCACGGCATCAAGGAACTCGCAGCCGAACCCGGCATACGCATCGCCTACGCAATCATGCATCTGCTCAGTTCCCTTGAATCTGATCAGGCATCTGACCGAATAAAGGCTCTCACGGCCCTGCGCGATGAGACACATGCGGCGGCACGCGGCAGCATGCGAAAAAACAGGGCACGCGTACTCATTCAGATCGGCAAGGAACTGATCAGGGCAAAAGGAAACACACAGAGGCAACTGGGGCTGGCACATGATTTCCGCACAGCCGCACTAGGTAAAACCAGTTTTCTTCGTAAACAGCTGAAAAAATATCACCTGCTCGAAATGCCGGAAGCATGGAATCAGGTGACCTTTGACGACAGGGTTCACGACGCAAACAGCAAAGGACGGAAATCGGCCACGCACCTCATCATGGATGCGTGGGTCAAGGGAATCAGACACCTGACAGTCGTCTATTACGACTTCATGGAGCCGGATGTGGCAAAAGAACTGTTTGCCTCGGCCAGAATTCTGGGTATTTCAGTCAGGATAGGGATCGAATACAAGGCCAGGTTCGGCGACAGGTTTGTAAAAATCGTCTGGGACCCAAAGGACTTGCAGGAAGAATCCGACATCTGCGGCTTTTTCGGACAGGAAAGAGTGCGGGAACTCATGGCACTCGGCCGCGAGGTTCAGACCTATCGAACCCGCTACGTTCGAGCCGTCACACAGGCATTTAATGACAAGCACCGTTCTTCCATTGCCAAGGAATTCGGCATCTGCCTGCCAGCCGTTCGCTACGAAGATGTGGCCCGCACAATCGGCACAGGCCAACCGTCCATCTTTCATCTCGGCAGACACATTCATGAAATAGCGCTGCCAATCTTCGCGGATCGTGTCGCCACGCTCAAAAAGGAATATGCAAACGCCGACTATGACAGTCAGGCCGCGATTCTTCTGCAACTGGAATCCCTGAATTCACTTGATGCCGACACCATCATCGCACGCTATCTCGTTCCCGAGGAAAACAGGGATATCCCCAACCCGGATGTACCGTCATCCGACACAGACGAACCAACGCTTCTCACCCTGTCTCCGGAAAAACTGACCGCCCTGTTACGCCGAACGTGCCGCTCAAGCCACCTGACACTCATTCTTTTCGACCTCGAACTGAAAGACGCCATAGAACTTCTGTACGACTGCAAAGGCAGAATCACGCATTTCGAGCTTTTCAACATAAAGAATATTTCGGATTACCAAATTGTGCAGCGCAAGCCTTTCTGTCTCTTGCAAAAGGCAATAAACGAGCAAAATGCCGTCACGCTCAAGCGGATCATCTTCAACTGCGTTGCACAACTCAAGGAAACCGAATCGCCCGATACAGAAGAACAGTCCGGCAAACTGAAAACAATTCTTTCCGATTTCAGCACGCTGCTCGAATACTACAAGCGGGTAACGATCAAAACCAAGATCGGCAGCGGATCGACAGGCGGCTCCACCAGAACACACGGAATGGGATTCGCTGTTCGCGATACACTTCCTCTCAAAACCAGAATGGAAATCCGCAGGCGCGAGTCCCATGGCTGCGTCCCGGTTTACTGCGAAACAACCGAATCCATAGAATTCACCCCGCCTTCCCGCAAAAAGGGAATCGTTTCGAAAATCACGCAAGCCGCCTGCCGGATTCCCGGTATCCGTTCCATGACCTGCCCTCGAAAACAGCGATGGCACATCGACGGCTATACCGTGGAAGATGAAAGCTGCGGCAACGTCATCACGCTTGGCGGACAAAGTGACAACGAAAACGGTCTGAGCCTTGATCCCGCAAAAAAGAGAAAAGAGGAACGCCCGTCTCTGGACAGATTGAATAGCACGCTGAAAAATCTGTCCAAGGTCATCATCGGTTTCATCCCGGCATTCCTGACTTTTTCACTCACAAAAGACTGGTGGCTCCTCGCATATTTCGGCGGCGTCATCTGGTTCACCATCACGGCTCTCAGAAACGTGATCCAGTCCGTTCTCGGAGGCGGCGGTTTCCGGCGTTCACCGTATCTGGACTGGAATGACTACATCGACTGGGAACGAATATCGGATTCGCTGCTGTACACGGGATTTTCTGTCCCTCTGCTGGACTGGCTGTGCAAATCCATGCTGCTCGACAAAGGGTTCGGCATCACGACAGCCACAAATCCGGTGCTGCTCTATTCCATCATGGCGCTGACGAACGGGATATACATATCGAGCCACAATCTCATCAGGGGATTGCCGCATCAGGCGGCTCTCGGCAATTTCTTCAGAAGCATCCTCTCCATTCCGGTCGCCATGCTCTTCAACTTCGGCGTCGGGGTGGCCCTGCACGCTGCCGGTGCGCCGGACGTGGCAGGTGTCCTGCAACTATGGGCCGCGGTCATTTCAAAGTTCGCTTCGGATTGTGTCGCCGGTGTGATCGAAGGTCTGGCAGACCGAAGCCACAATATCGCCATGAGACAATGGGATTATTCCGAAAAGCTCAAGCAGATATTCGCGCTTTTCTCGCGACTTGAAATAGAGTTTCCCACGAAAGACATGCTGAAAACAATGAACGAACCAGCCGAATTCCTCGCCATGTCGAACGAGGCCACGGCAAACCATGCCCCCGAAGTCATCGCCAACGCCCTGGATATGCTCTACATCAGAGCCTACAAGCCCCGGGCCGGGGACGCTCTCCGGCAGGCCATGGAGGACATGACGGACGACGAAATGGAAGTCTTTCTGGCCTCACAGCAGATATTGACCAAGGAAAAGGATATTTCCCACCTCTTCGTCAACGGACTGGTAGGACGCAACTTCGCTAAAGCACTCGCTTTCTACCTGTTGCGTTACAAGGAATACCTGAAGGAAATCCAGAAAGTGGCAGCACAGACAAAGGCCAGAGATTTGAACTGACCGCAAGCTCGCGGCATCACACATCCCCGGTGGAAGCCTTTATCTCCGGCACCGTGATGGTAAACACGGTGCCGACGCCGCGATCACTCTGAACACGCAATTCACCGCCAAGGGAATCAATAATACTGTGGCAGACGGCAAGCCCCATGCCCGTTCCCTGTCCGGGAGCCTTGGTGGTAAAAAACGGCAAAAAGATCTTGTCGAGAATATCCGAGCTTATCCCGCGTCCGTTGTCAGTTACGCTAATGACCGCGTTACCCTTTTCATCTCGCCCTGCCGTGACATTGATTTCTCCGCCACTGGCACCATGTTTTTCCTGAACGGCATGGATGGCGTTATTCAACAGATTGATCATGACCTGCTGCAACTGGCCGGGGTCTGCTTCAATGGCAGGCACTGTTTCATCCACCTCGCAATGCAACGAAACCCCGTTGACCGCCGCTTTTTTCTCAACCATAGCTCCCACCTCCGGCAGGTAGGAGACAAGATCAACGCGCTGCAACTGAGGTGCATCCTGACGCCCGAACCTGAGAATTTCACGGGTAATGGCCGCACATCGCCCGATCTGCACCTCAAACTGCTCGGCTATCTCCGTCAGTTCCGCACACAATGCAGAATCAGCACCCTTGCCGATCAGGTCCTTGAGGGTCATGTCCAACAACGCCAGATCCGTCTTCATGATCTGAAGCGGATTGTTGATTTCATGAGCAAAACCTGCCGACATCTCGCCTAGTTCAGCCAGACGTGCAGCTTGAAGCAATTGATTTTCAAGAGAACAGACCGCCTCTGTCTGTCGACGTAGCGTTTCGGCCACACGGCGACTCAGCATGAACGCCAGTCCGACGATCCCTCCACCGCCGCAGAGCAAAATGAGCAGTACGATATACCCCGCCATGATGGCTGAATGAAAGGCGTCGCTTCTTTTCTGCCTGACAATGAGACGCCATTTACCGTCATTGAGCAGCGCCGATGCAAATAGATAATCAACACCGTCCTCCGTACCCATGAATGTCATGATGCTGTTTGTCTGGACCGGGTATTCATACACATCCCTTTCGAGCAATTCTCCACCAGACCGACGCACCGTCTGGAAAAAACCGTTGCGATCAAGGATATATGCCTCTCCGGTATCACCTATACTGACCTTCTCGACCAACTGCCTGAACACCTGTGAATTGATCGTGGCGCGCAGCACCCACATCTTCTCGCCGATACGCCGGGTGACCGCGACAACAAAATGCGGGACATTCCGATATCCAAGAAAAACATCACTGACATAATATCCGTTCTTGAGCGTTTCCCGATACCACGGCGCTTCGCCATACTCTTTCCCCGCAAGGGCGAATTCCCCGACATACGCGGCCTGTATCCCGTCAGGGGCGATAACCCCAAGATCCTTGAACACACCGCCCGCCGCCCAAAACATCCGTTCCGCCACCGTCTGTACAGCGACTCCGTCACCGATCTCACGATAAAACATTTCAAAAAACGATTCGAGATCCCCCCGACGTTCGTCAAGAAAATCGTCGATCATATCTCCATGATCGACAGCGACCTGCTGAATGGCGCCGACAGCCAGACGCTCGGTAGTGGTTGAGTAGGAATACAACCCGATAGCAGCAGCCAGCAACAGCGTAAGGGCTGGCACTACAATCATGGAAACAAGCAACGACCTGCGAACTCCACAAAAAACAACATCATCACTCATGCCGACCTCTTGCCTGATTTTGCCACTTTTTATAACTTTTTACACTTTTAATTCAATATATTACATATTTCACGCAACAAACGATCACAAATACAAGCAAACACCCACACAATGAGCAATCATTATGCCAATTATATATTGACAGACCTGCCAAACAAGGAATAACGGAAAAAATGAAATGAGAATTTTATCCTTCATGCAGAAGTTCGCATTCCGGAGGTCGACATGCCAGCATCTCACGACAAGACACACTCATTCATCAGCCGTTCACACCGCTTTCTCTCTCACCTGATACGCAGGCTGGGACTCCGGGGACGGCTGCTTCTTGCCCTCCTTCCCTCCATCGTCATCATCCTCATGGCGACGGGGTATGCGTCCTACAAAGCCTCCGAGGAATTCATCGATATCGCTCTGGAACGCTCGGTCAAACAGCACACCCTGGCAATTTCCCACGAGATGGAACAGCACCTTGAAAGCTGCCGAACAGACCTGCTGTTCTTCGCACAGGAAAAGATGCAGGCTCAGGCTCTCCGCTCGGCACTGGAAAAAAGACTCCGCTCCGGCACCAACAACTATTTCGAACTCTGCTACATCCCGACCACTGGCGGCACGCCGGTCCTTTTGATCAACGATAATGGAAATGTGAGGCAGATTTCCGCCTCAGAGCAGGCAACCATCAGCCCCAATCCGTTTCTGGCACTGGAAAAAACCGGAAACATGAAGGCGGGACAGGTCATACCGTCGGAAATCGTGGAAACCACTTACCCCATGCCAAGGGAACAGCAAGCAAATCTCCACCTGAAATCACAGGTCATTCGCTTTTACACATACGTACCCGGCGATGAATCCTCCCCGGCAGGCATTCTCTTTCTATCCATTGACGCGACCCGGCTTCGCAATATTCTTTCGTGGTACAACTCGACCGAATCACCGCTGTGGGCCTTCCCCAGAAGCGACGAGCTCCGCTTCAGCTACTTTCTCGACCCCGAAGGCTGGATTCTCTTCCAATCGGGCCCCATGACTGAACAGAACGGAGACCTCGCCACATTCCTTGCCCGCGAAAATTTCAGCGGGACACTCGGAAAACCCGGACAGCCGTCCGCATTTCGTCCTAATGAAAAACACATCGAATACTGGGATGCGGTTGAAGCAATCGGGAACGGGAAAAGCGGCCTCAGCGAAATTTTCGAAGACGAATCCAGCAGTTCGGAAGTCGATTCCTTTTATTTCAGCTACGCACCTGTAAAATTCCGCAGCAAACCGAATGCTTCTCCGACATTTTACGGCGGCGTTGTTTTTGTAGACAGAAGTCTGCTGCCCATCGTTGCAGGATACAAGAATCTCGACGTCATGCTCACCATGACAATCAGTTCCATCCTCCTGATTTCGCTTCTCATATTCCTGTTCGGAAGAATCCTCACAAAACCGATCCGTGCCTTGTCCGACAAGGTCAACGAGCTCAGTTCACTAGAAAGCATGGAAGAAATCGACCTTCCCTACAGCGGATATGACATCACCCGACTCCAGACGGCGATCAACAACATCATCAGGCGCGTCAAGGAACAGGTCGTTGAAATTCAGGCCAAGGATGAAGCTATACTCAATGTCAACAAACGAGAACGGGCTCCGCTCAAACGGGAACGGGAAACCCTTGCTGAGACGGAGTTGAGCCGAATCCCGGAAATCATCGGCCTCGGGCCGGCAATTTCAAACATGAAGGTGAATATCCTGAAAGCCGCGCAGGTAGACGTCGATGTCCTCGTTTCGGGCGAAACCGGCACAGGCAAACAACTGGTAGCAGAAGCGATACACAACCACAGCAACCGCTCCGCCAATTCATTCGTTTCCATCAACTGCGGCGCACTGGACGAAAATCTGCTGCTGGATGCTCTTTTCGGTCATGTCAAAGGAGCTTTTTCCGAAGCCAAAACCGACCGAAACGGTGCTTTCCACGAAGCCAGCGGCGGCACGCTCTTTCTCGATGAAATCCAGTCAGCCTCTCCCAAGGTCCAGCAATCCCTGCTCAGAGCCATCGCATCACGAAAGATCAAGCCATTGGGCAGCGATACGGAATTATCCGTCGATGTCAGAATCATTGCCGCAACAAACATCGACCTCCCGACCCTGATTCAGGAAAACCGGTTCCGTGAGGATCTCTACTACAGGCTGAAGGTCGTTTCGATCACGACTCCGCCCCTGAGAGAACACCGAGAAAACATTCCCCTGCTCTCCGTCTATTACCTTATGCAGGCTGAACAACTGGCCGGACGCGGCATGATCGACCTCAGCAAGGGAGCACTGGCCAAACTCATTTCCCACGAATGGCCCGGAAATGTCCGCGAACTCGTGAACTGCATCACCCGTGCTGCGGTCATGGCCGAAACCGACATCATTCAGGCCGAAGAAATACGGCTCGACAATGATTCCCCGCTTCCTCAGGAAGCAGCCGAACACATCACGCCAAAAGATACAGCGGTTGATGACGACAAGCAGGACGCCGAAATCCCAGCGCCATCAAACGAAGCCCCTCGCCAACCAAACGCAAACTCCGAGTCCCCCTTGAATGAACGGCAGAAGACGGCATGGCCCGCCATCCTCAAGTCTGGCACGATAACCCGCAAAAAATATCAGGAGTTGGTGGGAGACAATTTACCCACCCGCACGGCAATTTACGACCTTCAGGATTTTGTGAAACGAGGCATGCTTGTCAAAACAGGCAAAGGACCGTCCACCAGATATGAACTAACAGCACAATGATCGAGACGCTGTATCCACAATTCAAGCGGCGTCCCCGGCACAGGGCGTACTGTGAGTGTCGATTCGCGCCATAGAGAATATTAATTGAAAATTTGTCGAGCATACATTATTCCCGTCGCAACATAATGCACACTCGTGCATCACGCGATTCGGTCCGGGGTCAAATTTGAGGGAAATCGGAACGGCGTTATGAATCAGTTCGGTTCCAAGGCGGTCTGGAACTCTACTTTGGTACAGCTGTATCAAAACTCATAACCGGAGTTTGAAAATGTCCCGCCGTATTATTGCCCTCATTTCCTGCCTTTTTCTCTTTACGCTCTGTCTATCCTCAAACGTCTACGCCGAAAATCTGAAAATTTTCTCCGGAGCGGGGCTCATGAAGCCCATGGAAGAACTTCGGCAGAATTTTGAAAAGAAACACAACGTGACAATCGACGTTCACTACGGCAGTTCCGGTGAAATTTTCGGAATGCTCGGAGTAGGTCAGACCTGTGATGTCTTTATCCCCGGTGCTGAAAAATACACCAAGGACGCCATCAAAAACGGTTGGATTGATAAATCCAGCATGAAGACCATCGTCAAGCATGTACCTGTCATCGTCGTACCGAGCGGCAACCCCGCAAACATCAAATCCTTGGACGATCTGGCCCGGCCGGGTGTCAAAGTAGCCCTCGGCGACCCCAAAGCCGCCGCAATTGGCAAAGTCGCCAAGAAAATGCTGACCAAGGCGGGGTTGTGGGACGCAGTCAAACCCAACGTGGTTGTCTTCACCCCCACTGCCAACCAGTTGCTCATCTACGCGGCTCTGGATCAGGCCAATGCAACGATCAACTGGCTGGACGTCACGACCTGGGCCGAAGGAAAAGGCAAAGTCAGCACCATAACCATCGATGCAAAACGCAATCTCATCAAGACCATCCCCACGGCCGTTCATATCTCGGCAAAAGACAATCAGCTTGCCAAGAAACTCAATGACTACATCGCGTCCGAAGACGGCTTGAAAATATGGGAAAAATGGGGCTTTGAACGATGCGCAAAATAGGCCCATTCAAGGCCGGACTTCTTTTCAGTTCGTTTCTCATCACAGGGCTCCTGATTTGCGCGATCGGGGCCCTGTTCATGGTGCCGACTTTTGAAGACGTCATGGCGAATGTCTGGAACGAGGAAATGCGGCTCTCGCTGAAGCTTTCGCTCGTGACGGGTTTCATTTCCACCTTTCTGGTCATGGCATTCGCATTGCCCATCGGCTTTACCCTGTCCCGGCTCGATTTCTGGGGAAAGGGCATCGTGAAGACCATTCTCGACCTCCCGGTCGCATTTCCCGAGCTGGTCCTCGGCCTGTGCCTGCTGCTCCTGTTCGGCAAGACCCCGATAGGCAAGGCGCTGAGCGCCATTGGACTGGACTTCGTCTTTACCCAGAAAGGCGTGGTCGCGGCCCAGTTTTTCACGGCCCTGCCCTATTCCGTCCGCATCATGAAATCGACCTTCGACTACATCAACCCGCGAATGGAATTCGTGTCCAGAAGTCTCGGATACACACAGTTCGAAACATTCATCAGGGTCTCCCTGCCTCTGGCCGGTAACGGCATTCTCGCATCAACCGTCATCGCCTTTGCGCGCTGCATCGGAACCTTCGGCACCGTTCTCATCCTCGCAGGCGGCTCGTACATGCGTACCGAAACCCTGCCAATCACGCTGTACCTGAACATCTCCTATGGAAACATGGGCATGGCCCTGACCAGCGGGATCATGCTTGTCGCAGTGTCGTTCATCGCCATCTTCATCTTTGAAAAGACGGAAGCAAAACTATGAGTTTCTTACGCGTGGAAGACATGCACATTAATCTCGGGGAATTCTCTCTCAAGGGCGTTTCCATCGAGCTTGGAAGAGGCGAATACCACACGATCATGGGACCGACCGGTGCTGGCAAGACCATTCTGCTGGAATGCATCATCGGATTCTACCGGCCCAAAAAAGGACGTGTTTTCCTTGACGGCCGAGATATCACGGACGATCCGCCGGAAAAACGGCGCATCGGCATCGTATATCAGGACTACGCCCTGCTCCCGCACAAGGACGTATTCAGCAACATTGAATACGGACTGAAGAAAATCGACCGGGACAAGCAAAGCAGACGGAAAAAAATCCTGGAAATGGCCGAGGCCCTGAACATCAGCCACATTCTGCACCGCAAGCCACCCACCCTGTCCGGCGGCGAACAGCAGCGTACGGCCCTTGCCCGCGCACTGGTTGTCGAACCGCGGCTTCTGCTCATGGATGAACCGCTGTCCGCGCTTGATCCGCAAACCCGGCAGACAACGCGTTCACTGCTGCGCAAACTCATGCATGACAGCGACGTCACGGTTCTTCACATCACACATGACATGGACGACGTATGGGCACTGGCCGACCGTGTGGCAATCATGCGCAACGGCCAACTGGAACAGCATGACACCATGCAATGCGTGTTCAACCGCCCAAACAGCCGGTTTATCGCGGATTTCGTCGGTGCGACCATCTATGACGGCACGATCCTCCCCGGTTGCAATGGCCGTTGCAATGTGGATATTCAAGGCTTACAGCTGTCCACGATCGACCACGCAAAAGAAGGCGAGCAGGTCCGTGTGGCACTTCGCCCGGAAAACGTGATGGTTTTTCAGGATCGCCCGGAGAAAACTTCCATCCAGAACCTTGTGCAGGCGACACTTGAGGATTATTACAAGGAAGGCGTGCTGTACCACCTCACTTTCCGAAGTGGCGAGGTATGCATCCCGGCGGTTGTCACATCCAGCGCCTTTCAGGAGCTGAATCTGAAACGCAAAAGCACATCATTCCTCGGTGTCAAAGCGGCCAACGTCAAACTTGCATAAAAGGCGGTAGTCTAATGGATTCCATAGAATTCAATCCGATAGGAACCATACATTCTCCCTTCAAGAAACTGGGAGACATGCCCATTCAGCCAACCGGGGCAAAGGATGTCGTTGGAGAAATCCATCTACGTGAGGAGATGGCAGCAGGACTTCAGGATCTGGACGGATTCTCGCATATCCACCTGATCTACCACTTCCACCAGAACACGGATTACGAACTGACCGTCATCCCTTTCATGGACACCGTAAAACGCGGCCTGTTCTCCACGCGCGCACCACGCCGCCCGAACATGATCGGCATGTCCGTTGTCCGTCTGGAAAAAATCGAAGGCAATGTCCTGCATATCCGGGGAATCGACGTTCTCGACGGCACCCCTCTGCTGGACATCAAACCATATGTAGCCAAATTCGATGCGCCCCCCGCGGACCGCTTCGGCTGGCTGGATGAAAACGCCCACAAGGCTGAAACCGTTCGATCGGATAAACGGTTTACATCAGAAAAATAGGCATAAAAAAAGGCCCTGCGAAAAACCGCAGGGCCTTTTTCATACGCTTTCAGCCAGCTTTACAACTGAACCGTATTCAAGACCACGGACAGGGCCTTGAACCAAAATTCAACTTCATCCCCGGACTCAACAGCGAGATTTTTCGCACTTTCAGCCGAGATAAGGGCACACACTTCAGTGCCGTCATCCAACCGGCCAATCACTTCCGACAGCACCGGAGAATGGGTGGCACGCAGAACGGTCGCCCGAAGACGATTCCGCGCACTTCCTGCGGGAAGCCCGTCACACGCAAGCACGTTGACCAGCGGAGCCTTAATTGTCGCGATGACAGGACTCCCCGGAACGATTTTCAGATTGCGCTGACTTTCTGTCGTAATGACCGCGCTGATCCGCACGCCCGTTCGCGTCTCCATGACGACCTGTGACATAATCGAATCCCGTTCAACATCAATCACAGTACCGACAAACGCATTACGCGCACTGGTCTGCTTGCACATTGCCTGCTGTGCAGTCCGGACGATTGACGCGGCCTCGCCCTGAGAGAACTGTTGAAACCCCGCCGTAAGATTCAATGAAGACTGACCGAGTATCTCCTTGACCACAGTGATGGGAACACCGCCACGGAGCAGTTCGACAGCCCGCGTATTTCGCAACGCCCTTGGGCAGGCCAACGCCTTGGGCAGGCCGCACTCCCTGCCGCGGGCATAGCAGATACGCCGAAAATAGCCGGGGTCCACATGGAAGAACTGCCCACGCAATCCACACCCCATCGGACTTTCCAAGACTTCGGTTATCTCGGAAAACAGGTCATCGGGAAGAGGGACCCTTCGCACCCTGTCCGTCCGCCCGAAACAGACCACCGAGCCTTCGGCTTCAAAGGCACACGAATCATCCAGTGCCAGCACTTCTCCCAACCGTGCTCCCGAATGCCTCAACAGCAGAAACAGAAGCCACATCCGCCCTCTGGCTCGAACGCTGTCGGCACGACTGGCGGCATTCTTCCATTGCAGAAAGGACTTTTCGAAACCCGCAAGCTGTGAAGGTTCGAGATAATTCACCTCGTCTGAAACACTGAAAACGTCCTGAGGCGAGACTTTACCGGATATTTTGGTGTCGTTCATTGCTCTTTCTCATGAAAAGTCACGCATTCACCCATTCGCGTGACAGGGTTGCTGAATAACCGCACAAAACATAGGAGAATTTAGCAAACGACACAAGGCCGTACAGACACGGCGTTTCATTACAGCAACAGAAGCAGCAACGGGAAAATATGACGCTGACAGTCAACATAGCAAAGCAACTGGAGCATTTCGAACTGAGGACGGATTTCTCCTGTCCAGCCGGTGAACTGACGGCAATTGTCGGCCCCTCCGGTGCCGGGAAAACAACGCTTGTCAGGACCATCGCAGGGCTGGAACAACCGGACCGGGGAACAATATCCCTTGGCGATACCCTATGGACTGACACGAACACCGATCATTGTGTCCCCACTCATAAGAGAAAAATCGGACTGGTCTTTCAGGACTACACCCTTTTCCCTCACATGACGGTCCGTCAGAACATCACTTTCGGCGCACCGAATCCAGACACGGCAGACCGCCTGATGCAAACTTTTGAAATCAGCCACCTGAAAAACAAGAGGCCCGACACTATTTCCGGCGGAGAAAGGCAGCGAACCGCTTTCTGTCAGGCACTCGCACGCAAACCCGACCTGCTGCTGCTTGATGAACCGTTTTCAGCGCTTGATGTTGCCACGCGTAAATACCTCTGCTCTTTGCTTGCGGAGATGAAAAAGGACCTTGGCATTCCGATTTTACACGTAACACACGACCTCAACGAGGCCGACCGACTCGGCGACAGGGTTATTGCCGTTGAAAAAGGACGCATCACACCGGATTGGCTGACCCGCCAACAGCATCCCCTGCAACAATCCCTGTCCGTCTCACCTCTCTACTCCTAAAGGAACTCATCATGAACATCATTCGTACGCTGCTTGTCAGCGCATTCATTATCCTCACCCTTTCCTCTGTCGCTCTGGCAGACAACGCAGTGCTCGCATCCGGCGGCGGCTACAAGAAAATGGTCAATGCGCTCAACGCCGCCTACAAACAGAGAACCGGCCGCTCTGTCGATCTCATTTACGGCAACATGGCCCGCGTCACCACACAGGCAAAACAGAGCGGTAAAGTCGACATCGTTCTTGGTGACAGAACGTTTCTGACCAAGGCGGAACTGCCGTTGGAAAGCGAACTGGAACTCGGACGCGGCAAACTGGTTCTGGCCTTTGCCAAAGAGAGCACATTCTCGGCCGTAAAGGATCTGGATAATCCCGAAGCCGGACGGATCGCACTGCCGGATACGCAAAAAGCCATCTACGGCAAGGCCGCACGACAGTACCTGACGACCACAAAAAGACTCCCCGGCATCAAGCCAAGACTGGTGGAAGTCGCCACAGTTCCTCAGGTCTTTTCCTACCTGACGACCAAGGAAGTGGATATGGGATTCATGAACCTCACCCACACCCTCAACGTGGCAGACAAACTGGGCGGCTATATCATTCTTGATGAAAAGGACTACTCCCCGATCAAGATCATTGCCGCTCCCCTGAAAACACGTGAACACACGGCTGAAACGGCTGATTTCCTGCGTTTCCTTGAAACACCGGAAGCAAAAACCATCATCAGAAACAACGGTCTGTAACCGGAATGAACTTTTTCGATATCCTGATACAGCCCGAGACGACGGCACCATTGAAACTGACCCTCAAGGTTCTGGCGGTTTCCGGTGCGCTGCATCTGGTCTGCGGCATCCTGCTCGGCTATTACCTGACCGGCAGAAAAAGCGTCATGCGGTCCGCAGTGGACTTCATGGTCACGCTGCCGCTCGTCTTCCCGCCCATCGCCACCGGCTTCATCCTCCTTATGTTGCTCGGGCGTGCGGGGCTGATCGGGCAGGTGCTTCCGGTCGATATCGTGTTCAGCTTCCCCGGCGTGGTTCTGGCGGCGTTTGTGGCCGGACTGCCGCTCATGGTCAAGCCGGTGGAAGCTGCCCTGCGGGGCGATGTCCGCAAACTTGCCGAGGCTTCGAAGATACTCGGAAAAAACGATTGGCAGACATTCTGGCTCGTCCTGCTCCCCAATGTACGGCGCAATGTGGCGTCCGGCTGGTTCCTCGCCCTTGGCCGTTCACTCGGCGAGGTCGGCATCACCCTCATGCTGGGCGGCAACATCATCGGCAAGACCAACACCCTGTCCCTTGAAATATACAACGCCGTATTCAGCGGTGAATTCGAACGGGCACTGGTCCTTTCGGCAATTATCGGACTCTTTTCTCTCACCATTTTCATTGCATTGAAACGGCTTTCAGCCGTATAGGAGAACATCATGAAAACAATACTGGAAACTGTACGCGACAAGGCTGTGGCACTCTGGAAAACAGAAGATATACTGAACGAAAGAATCACCGTTTCCGCCGGTCCGCTGAGTGTGAAGGAAGCCATCGGAGAACCCGAGGAACAGGACTTCCCCATCCAGCAGGGCAAGGAAAAACTCATGGAAGCGCGCTTCCGTGAAGCACGGGGACAGGCCTTCACGGATCACTACGGCAACTACTCCGGCACACTGACCGAAGTGGCGGAACTTCCGCTGGACAGCAATCTGAACCGCGCCATACTCGTCTCAACGGTCAACGCGGTTTCACGCTCCCTGGGACAGGCCGAAGGCACCATTCACTGCAAGGACTCCGGCCCAAAGGAATGCTCGACGCAGATATTCGACTGCATCCGCAAAAAGCACGGTAACTGCAAGATCACCATCATCGGTTTTCAGCCCGCACTCGCCGAAGCGCTCAACAAGGAAACCGAGGTCCGGCTCATCGACCTCGACCCGGACAATGTGGGACAGGTCAAGCGCGGAGTGCTCGTGGAAGGCGGCGACGCAACGCGGGAAGCCATCGACTGGTGCGACCTGCTGCTCGTCACAGGCACGACTCTGGCCAACAGCACCATCGACATGTTCCTGACCGACAAGCCCGTGCTTTTCTACGGCACCACCATATCCGGAGCCGCCAGCCTCATGGGCTGGGAACGTTTCTGCCCGATGAGCAGCTAGCAACAAACGAATTGACTGAATGCAACAAGAAGGGGCTGTAAAACTTACAGTCCCTTTTTTTTACAGAAAATGGAATAGAGCCTGAGGAAGAACGTTCTCTTTGACAAACCGCAGCTCACCATTCTCCGATTCAAGCAAAGTACAGCAACCGTATTCCGGTTTGAAATGAAACAGATCATCCATGGGGTGCCCGGTCAGACGGCATTGCACGGCACGAAGCACCCCGGCATGTGTCACGGCGATCACGGACTGGGGACCGGAAGCCAAATCTTTCAACACCGAGACAGCACGCTCGGCAACGTCATTGAAATTTTCCCCGTTCGGCGGACGAAAATCCGCAAAGCTCTTTCCCCGCTCGCCGTACAGGTCGGCATATCTGCTGCGGACGTCGTCAAACAGCAGACCGTCCCACTCACCCATGTCGATTTCATCCAGTGCAGGAAGGATATCCACACCTGAATCTATCCGCTCGGCAAGCGGCGAAATCGTATCCAATGCCCGCCGGGAAGGACTGCAACACAACCGGGCAAAACCGGCATTGTGCAATGCTTCAGCGATGCAGACGGACTGCCGCCTCCCCTCGTCGGAAAGCGGTATAGGCGTCCGACCGATGCACCGGCCTTCCCCGCCTTCTGTCCGCGCATGCCGCATGAGCACAATCATCCAAGCACCTCCCGCGCAAGCCTTTCGGCAGACACCGTCATCTCCCGGTCAAAACGGACAAGGACAGACTGTGCCCGTGTAAGTCGTCCCAGTATGGCCTGCTTCGCATCCGGTTCATGACCGTACAAATCCATTTTCGCCATGTACCGGGATTTCAGCAGAGACGGCCTCTCCCCCTGCACCAGCTTGTCGGCAAGGAAAACCACTTCCTTTTCCGTGATGGGCGCATCCGGTTCAAGCACAAGGTCGGAGTGCTCCAGAACGATTTCAGCGGCAACATGAAAACCATGCGTATGCAGATACTCGGCACCTTCAGCTTCGTGGCGCTTCGACCCTTTGCCTATGTCATGGGTCAATGCGGCCCCACGAACCAGCGCCGGATCAAGCAACGATTTCCCGCCCCGAGTATTCAGATTATCGACCAAAGCCTCGGCCACGGATGAAACCGCCTGACAGTGCCGAATAATGTCGGACGGCAGTGAATACATCTCCCACAATTGGCGGCACTCCTCCTCACATGGATAGCCCGTTCCCGCGAGAGACAACGCCAATTCGTAATCAGCAGGCCGATCCAGGTCGTGCCCGACCCCAAAATCAGCCACGTTCAGATCACGCGCACCGGACTCGTGGCTGTCCAGCACGGTCCGCAAACCTCCCGCACCGTCATGCGCGAAGATATCCGGCAGAAGCATCCGGCTGATGATCGGCGGATGCCCACGTTCACCCAGAAAACAGGGGTAGAGGATGGTTGGGCTGCACCGCTTGAACTCTTCGAGCAACCGGGCCACGGTTTCGCGCCGCAACAACGGAATATCAACGGGCAGCATGAAAAAGGCCGACACACCGTCAAGCGCGCCAAGCCCTTTCATCACCGAGGAAAACATCCCCTGTTCATACGATTCATTATAGACAGCGACAGCGCCGGACCGCTCTGCCGCCTCCGAAACTTCATCGGCCCGCTTTCCGGTGACCACCAGTATATTTTCGATACCATTGGCCTTGAAAACATCAATACACGACGACAGCACGGTCCCGCCCCTAAGCGGCAGCAGGGGCTTGAACCGTCCCATGCGCGAGGATAGCCCCGCAGCAGGAATTATCGCCGCGACGTCGTTCACTGCCCGTATCCCGACCTGACCTGAATAAGTTCTCCACCGATGCAGACACCAATCTCTTCCGGCGTCTGCGCGCCGATGGACAGCCCGATAGGACAACGGCAACGGTCAATATCCGCCTGCGTGAATCCGTCTGCGAGCAGTGAATCATAAATCTTGTCACGCTTCTTCTTGCTGCCGATCATACCGATGTATTTCGCCTTGGTGCGAAGGGCCTCGGCAAGCACGTTACGGTCATGCAGATGACCGCGGGTGACAATAACGATATACGCGTCCTCACCGATCCCCAGATTGTCGCAACAGCCGTCAAATGACGGCAGGACAATCACTTCATCGGCATCAGGGAAACGGGCTTCATTGGCAAACTCATCCCGGTCATCAAGGACGACAGTACGGAAACCGACCATGGCTCCGACCTTTGCGGTGAACAGAGAGACATGGCCAGCACCGAAAATATACAGCGGTGCCGGGGGGATAAACGGCTCAGCCAGCATCATGTCGGATTCATTTTTCTCAAAACAGACCGAACCGGCATCCATGGCCTGCTGGCACATCGAAGAACACGCGCCGTCCGTGACCACCTCATGTTTCACTGCACATGAAGAATCAGTCCCATCAAAGGAAGTCAGCAAAACAGACTCACGCCCGCTCCGCAGCAATTCGTCCAGCTGTCGATATGCCGACGCGCAGGGGCCGTCCGCATGCACGACTTCAAGCAGGACAGACAGACCGCCACCGCAGATCATATCCGAATTGGCAGCAAGTTCCTGTGTCATGTCCACAAAAGAAAGCTTGGCCTGACCGTCGCCGGAATCAATCATCTTGCGGCCATCCTGGCAGGCCATACCCTCGACAAGTCCGCCGCCCACGGTACCGAGGATACTGCCGTCCCGGCGCACCGCCATTTTCGCACCGGAAGAACGCGGCGTGGAGCCGGAGCTTTCGACCACGGTCGCCATGACAAAATTTTCACCCTGCTCAATAAGTCCACATACGGAACGTACAAAAGCCTTCATGAATCAACACTCCATATCTATCTGCAAACGGCGCTTTCCAAGTCCGGGCACAGCCGGAGTTCCGTCGTTTTTCGTTTCAATTTCAATATGCAAGGTACCGTTTTCGACCCCATGTCCAATGACGGGCATGGAACACAAAACCGACCTCACACTGTCAGCCAGCCCGCTTTCGCGACCACAGGCGACAACGTGCAATGTCTCATTATGGAGACACGCCGCAAAATCCCACAACCCCGGCAGTGAGTAAAGAAATTCATTCATTTTTGTCAGTCCGAAATCGTCATTTCCGACATTTACACAATCGTCCACGCGTCGGACAGCAGGGTCCAGACGACGCAACGGGCTTCCGCACACGCACCTGTCCGACATAATCCGCCCCATGTCCCCGGTACGATAACGGATAAGGGGCATGCCCCGCCTGAGCGGCGTGGTCACCACCATTTCACCGAACACACCGTCCGGGACAGAAGTGCCGGTCTGCGGATCAATAATTTCCAAATACACATCGGTCTCGCGAAGATGCATTCCGGAACCGGGTGAACACTCGACGGCTCCGCCAAGCCCGGTTTCAATCATGCCCCAATGGCGAAATACCCGACAACCAAACGCCTGTTCCGCATTGCGAACCACAGCATCCGGGGCCGCATCCCAACAAAGAAGCACGGACTGAACCTGTCCCTGCGGCAGTCCCCGCCACTCCCATTCGCGGGCCAACATGTTCACATGCGCCGCCGGACCGACAATGCAGTCAGCCCCTTCCTCCAACAGGTGATCGAGTGCAACACCGACATCTTCCATGACACCGTGAGTCACAGCCCGCGCACCAGTTCGATTCAAGGCCTCCACAAGCAACCGCCCCACCCCGCCGGGGCGTTCTCCGGGCATAAGCACGAATGCCGTCTGCCCCGGACCGACAAGGTTGCGCATGCCCCAGCCGAAATAGTCCACCGTGGCTTCAAGGTCTTCCTGCGTATGAAAAATCCGCTTGGGCGCTCCCGTAGTCCCGGAACTCTGCAACGTCACAACCCGTGCGATCTCGTCCTGAGACACACAGAGCAACTGCTCCGGTCCGTTGCGCACATCATCCGGCGTCATCATGGGCAGACGGGAAAAATCCTCGGCAGTCCGCAGTGCTGCAACGTCAATACCAGCCAGAGAACGGGCATAAAACGAGCTGTTTTCCCGGGCATGGCGCACGACATCCCGCAACCGTTCAAGCTGCCAGTCGCGCACCTGTACAGGTGAAGGCGGCACGTCACCAGTCCACCCCATGCGGCGGATCAGCCATGTATCAAGCGGAGGCAGACCCATCGCATTTGCCTCGATACAGGGTTTCGCCATCCATGGACGTCAGGTTGTAAGCGCAAAACGGAATAAGTCGCCCATCCGGGGAAACGGTATGAATACAGCACCCCTTGAGCCGTTCGAGATCAAGCGTCCATGCATCCTGAAACGCCATGGCCGACACGGCGAGCGTATGCGTTGCCGCACGGGAGATGAACGCATCAAGATCATCCTGTTTGTCCGCCATGGCCAAGCCCTTGTCCGGTGCGGCCCACTGACGTTTGACAAACGCCTTGGCCTTGTCCGCACCTTCCGAAGCCGGACGCGGCGTGCAACCGCATTTGCCGTTTGCCGAGAGCTTTTTCAAGCCCCCATTCTCCATGACCATATAGTTGGCGTGAAAGGAACAATGTGAATGTTCACATCCGGGCGGCAGGAAGTCCCGGGTACGGACCGCCCCGTCCGTCTGCTCTTCAAGAAGACGCATGACCTCCGGCAGGGTAATGCGCTGGTCGTCCGCCGGGGCTTCGGGATACCGCCCGAAATAACTCACGGGCTGAAAATGGACCCCGCGCACACCGGGTGAGTTCTCCGAGGCCAGACGCAAAATCGCACCGAGATTATGCTCGTTGACACCCGGCACCACGGTCGGCACAAGCACGATACCGATGCCAGCGTCAACAAGCGCACGAACGGCAGCGAGTTTCGTTTCAAGCAAAGGCCTGCCCCGCAATCGCGTGTAAATCCCATCTTCCATGCCGTCGAACTGCAAAAACACGGAATCGAGTCCGGCCTCAGCCAAAGAAGCGGCATACCCGGCTTCCCGCCCGATGCGCAGACCGTTGGTATTGAGCTGAACGAAAGGAAATCCCTTGCTCTTGGCAAGACGGATAATGTCCTGCAAATCATTACGCACGGTCGGTTCGCCGCCGGACAACTGGACATTGCAGTAACCGGAGGCCAGCTTCACCCGGTCAAAAAGATATGCAAGTTCTTCCAATGAAGGATCGGCGGGTGCCTTTTTTCCTGACGAAGCAAAACAAACCGGGCAACCAAGGTCACAGCGCCATGTCACCTCCATAACCGCCGTACAGGTATGCTGCCGATGCGCATCACACAGCCCGCAGTCATAAGGGCAGCCCTTTTCCGAGCGAGTAAACGGCTGCTTTGGCAAAGAAGGAATCTTGGTGCGCTTCCAATCCTGAAAATCGGGTTCGCCACGCCAGACAATGGTTCTGAACTCACCGTGCTCAGGACATTCCTTGACCAGATAGACGTTGCCACTCTCAATTTCATGACGGGCAGGAATGGGCTTCAAACAGACCGGGCACACACTGCGGGGAACTCGGTTCATGACAATTCACGCCCTTCTGCCGGATCAAATCCGTTCCCGACCAGAATCTCCCGAATCTTTGCATAGGCTTCAGAGACCAGACCGCCGCAACGGGCCGTATTCGGCTGCCCGCAATTGCCCTCAAGAATGTCTCCACAGGACGTGCCGCCGTACTGCGTCGTTGCCACGACAAACCAGTCCCGCAATTCCTCAAGCATGAGCGGCAGGCGGTCATCCGCTTCTTCCATGTCCGTCCCCTTGCCCGCATGCAATCCAAGAAGCAGGGTCGCCCCGGTATACACGCCGCACGGTCCCGAACAATCGCCCAGACCGTTGCAGAGTCCGGCAGCAGCCCTCACCAAATCAGGATTTTCACGGCCCATCTCCTCAAGAGCGAGCTGCACCATGATCTGGCTGCAACAGTACCCTTTTCCGGCCAGTTCCATCATCTTCAGCCCTGTGTCATCAAACATCCTGACTTCCTTTTTTTTGGGCGATCATCAGATAATACCCAAGACGACGGCGGCACCCGCATGCCTGCCCGTCCTCATCACCGGCAAACACCAATTTTGCTGCCAGTTCCTTGAGATACGCAGTATGATCTTCCACCAAACACACGGCGAATCCCTGCGATTCGACCATTTCCCTTGTCTCTGAAAAGGGTATGGCCCTCCCCGCACAGGAAGAGATTTCCGACGTCCATGCATCCTGAGAATATAAGTCGGAGAGAGCCAAATATCCGCCGGGTTCAAGCACGCGCAGGAACTCCCGAAGTCCGGCCCGTGGATCGGAAAACAGGGAAAACACACACTCGCAAAATATCGCGCTGAATGATTCAGCCTGAAACGGCAGACTGTCGCCTTGGGCCTGCACCAGTCCACTCTGACTTCCGGCACGCAGAATCTGTTGCCCGGACGACTCAACGCCATACGCCTCGACGCCAAACCGTGACCGCAGACGACCGACCGTCGCGCCCAGACCGGAGCCGACATCAAGCACCCGGCATCCCGGCACCAGCCCCATGACTTCGGCGGCACGATCCGTCAGCCGAAATCCTCCGGGGCGCAGAGTTTCTCCAGCCGCCTGACGCAGCACGGGTTTTTCCCACAATGGAACAGTCGACCGCATGACGCTACTTGTCCTCCAGCAGATGCTCCACCTGATTCATCTTGCCGAGCGCAAGGTTCTCCGGGATGAGCACCATGCCGCACTTCGGACAGGTTGGCAGTTCCACATTGAACAGGGAATCGAGATACTCAAGTTCCACAGGCCGGGAAACCAGTTCCTCGTCGCAGGTCGCACACTTCCATCCCGCGGCGTCCGCTTCCGGCACCTTGATGACACTCATGACAGCACCTCCCGCACCTTCATTCGATGTGACCACACATTATGGACAAGATACCCTTCTCCCTGCTCGGAAAACTCAACCCAGTAGGTCACGACAACAGGCCTGAACGAGGTCAGAAAATGTCCATTTTCACGGCTGACAAATCGCCGCCGGCTCTTTTGCATATTCAGAAAGACCTTCTGGACATCACTTTTCAGAATACGCCTTTCTTCCATCAGGACCGAAGCTTCAGCCGTAAAACTAACAGCAATGGATTCATACGGTTCGACTGCCAACGCCCCGTTTTCCTGCCAAAGTTCGGCAAGCAGCCGCTCCCGAAGGTGCGAACGGTTTTCACGGCGAAGGGAATAGCCCGGTGATGGGCGAGCACCGGCATCCACGTCCTGTGGGTACAGCAGATCATAGATATGCACAGCCCGCTTGCCGGTTTTGGCGATCATGTCCCGGCACATGACACAATAGGTGACCCAGTCTTCGGCCATTTCCGCTGCCCGCCGCTCGGCAACCGCCCTGCCCAGTTCCGGGTTGGCCTCGGACAACAACCCGCCATATCCGCAGCACTGCGCGGTCTCGCCGGTCATCTCCGGTTCTTCGACAATGACGCCGACCTGCTCCAGAAGGGCCCGGACATCCTCGCGCAGCATGGCATTATGACGGGCCGCGCACGGATCATTGATCGCCATGGAGCCACAATCCCTTGCGGTATCAGTCGGCAAGCCAAGCGCACGCAGGATAGCCCAATGCGAAACGACTTCCGCGTCGGGCAAGTATTCATGCAATGTCTTGAGACAGGTCGGACAGGCCGCAATGATCTTCGGACCGCCCAAAGCTTCCCACTCTTTTCTGAGATCGGACACGGTTTCATCCATCAACGCCTGACGCCCGGACCATTCAGCCGGAGCGCCACAGCAATGAAGCAGCAGCCCCACACTCCCGAGCTGTTTCCGCAGGTCGGCGTATGCAGCCTGCACGCTGTCAGGGTTGGATGCGGTCAACTGACAGCCGGGGAAAAACAGGTATTCGCTTTGGTCCAATCCCGGGGCATGACGGGCCAGCACGCATTTTTCGCCATTGGCAAAGGCCATGTCGCGCAAGGCAAACTCATGGGCAGACGGCGGCATGGTGTCACTCTCGACCATGGTACGCCGTGCCTCAAGGCAAACGTCGGCCATGGAAAAGTCTTCGGGACACAGGGTCTCGCACAGGCCGCACAACATGCAGGAATTAATCATGCTGTTGGCCTGCCGCGTGCCCATGACAATGGACTCGTTATTGTAGATCTGCCGCGCGTAGACCTTGGGATAAAATTTGTAATGCTTCAGATATTCACAGTGCTTCACGCACTCCATGCATTCACACTGAAGACATCGCCCAGCCTCGTCCCGTCCGTTTTCCTCTGTGTACATGCCGTCAACCACGACAGGCGGCACTGATTCGACTTTTGCCAGACTGGTATACAGGCGCGTTTCATACGGTCCTTCAAGTTCCCGCCCGGTCACCATGGACACGCCCTGTGTGAAGCGTTCCACGGAATTGGCCGCCCTGCGACCGGCCGCAGCCAGCAGGACTGCCGACGTCTCCCCTTTGGGTCCGGCAAACAGGCCGACACGCTGTGTACCGAGCGTCAATGCATCAGGCTCACCCACCTCGGACAGATGTGCAGTCCAGAACTCACCATCCACGAACACGGCATCATTTTCATCCATCAATTCGTCGATGGCTTCGACGGTCAAATCCACCCCGTCTTCAATGGCCGCACCGAGTTTGACAAGATTTTCAAGCTCCCGCTCCAGAACGCCTTCGGGCAAAGCTGGCAGCAGGCCGCCGGGAACGGAACAGTGCAGAGTCACATCAAATCCCCTGCGCGCCATCTCCCATGTCGCGCACAAGGCTGTCAGGCCATCCCCCACCACGGCAACGGATTTCCCGCGCTTCGGCAGAGGCTGGGGCGGTGCAACGGGCTTGGCTGTTTCGGCACAGAATCGTTCCAACCTGTCCATCTCGATACTTCCGCCCGCCTCCTTGCGTACGCAGGCCGCCTTGCACGGCCCATCACACAATCGAGCAAGTACCCCCGGCAACGGGAGTGTCTTGGCCAGCACCTGCCACGCCTTGTCCCACCGCCGCTGCGCCATGAGCGAGCAGAACGTCCGTGCATCCACATGCAGCGGACAGGCGGCAACACACTGCGGCACCTCTTCCTGAACACACTTGCGTTCCCATTGTCTCAATTCTGCCTGTTCCATGCTCGCCTGTTCCTGTAAAATACAAGGGAGCGGTCCATGTCGCACACAGACCGCTCCCTGTTACATGTTATGTATTAACCTTTGAGGCCTGCCAGAACCTTTTCAGGCAGAGCGGGCAACTCACGGATGCGGACACCGCAAGCGTTGTAGATCGCGTTGATGACAGCCGAATGCGGGGAGCACAGCGGGACTTCGCCGACACCGGACGCTCCGTGCGGACCGTCGGGGCGCGGAGACTCAACGTAGATGATCTCCATGTCGTCCGGAATCTGCTTGATGTACGGGAATCCGGCACCCTTCATGGTGGAGTGCTTCTTGATATCCTCGTAATCTTCGGACAGGGCCAGACCGATACCCTGAGCGACACCGCCGTAGACCTGACCATCGACGACCAGCTTGTTGTTGATCTTGCCGATATCGGCCACAAAGGTGATCTTCTCGACAGTAGTCTTGCCTGTAGCGGTTTCCACGGCAACTTCTGCCATGCACAGACCGTACATGTAACAGGCAAAGGGTTTGCCCTGACCGTTTTCGTCACAATCATTGGCCGGAGCGGTCCACTTGCCATGCTGGAGAAGATCAATCTTCTCATCGACCATTTCTTCATAGGTGCGGAAGGATTCGTCATCCTTGCGCATGGCCTTCATCAGCATTTCGCAGCCGACCTTGATGGCGTTACCGACAACGACCTGAGAGCGGGAACCGCCGGCAGGACCGCCGTTGGGGCAGTAACGCGTATCGTTGAGAACCAGATGAATCTGCTCGGGAGCCAGTCCCAGAGGACGCAGGGTTTCGTGAGCAGTACCCAGAACACCCATGTCAGCACCCTGACCATGGTCGTGCCAGCAGGTCAAAACGGTCACTGTGCCGTCTTCGTTCAAACGAACGTCCGCTTCAGCGGTATCCGGGCCGTCAAGACCGGAACCATAGACACCGAGGGCGATGCCGACACCGCGCTTGATCTCGTCGGTGGAATTGGCAGCCGTTCTCTTTTTGGCTTCCTCGTACTTGGGACGAAGGATGTCGAACATCTCGGGCAGGGAGTAAACCTCGGGATCACAACCGGTGGGGGTGGTGGAACCTTCGCGGTACACGTTCTTGTAGCGAAGCTCCAGAGGATCCATACCGAGCTTTTCGGCCAGTTCATCCATGAGCACTTCAGAGGGGAACTCGGCCTCGGGTCCGCCGTAACCGCGGAAAGCCGCGCCCCATGCGTGGTTGGTGCAGACGGTCCGGCCTTCGCCACGGATATTGGCGATGTCGTAACCGGCACCGATGAACTGTGCGCCGCGCAGGGTCAGCAGGTCACCGAACTCGGAGTAAGGACCGTGGTCAACTGTCCAGTCGGTCTCCATGCCGAGGAGCTTGCCTTCCTTGTCGGCAGCCATGCGGACACTGGTGAACTGGGGCGAGCGCTTACCTGTGTAGGTCTGCTGCTGATACCAGTCGTAGGCCAGGAACACGGGCTTGCCGGTGGCGAGGCATGCTGCGCCGACCAGGGCTTCCATGGTCGGGGAGAACTTGTAACCGAAAGTACCGCCGGTGGGGTTCTGGACCATGACCAGATTCTCGGGCTCGACGCCGAGACCGGGAGCGATCATGTACAGATGCAGGTGCAGGCCGATGGACTTGGAGTGGATGCACAGCTTGCCGTCATCGTCCAGATAGGCAAATCCCACGTCCGGCTCAATGGGCATATGCGGCTGGCGGGTCGTGAAGTAATCGCCTTCGATAACCACTTCGGCATCGTCAAAGATGGGAGCGGTTTCATCGCCCTTGGCGACCTTTTGGGTGTAGTAGATATTCGGCGTGCCGGGATGAATCTCGATTGCATCGTCTGACATGGCGGCCTGAGCATTCATGTACTCGGGAAGCCGTTCCAATTCGACCTTGACCTTGGCGGCTGCGGCCTTGGCATTCTTTTCACTGTCTGCGCAGACGATGGCGAGAGCGTCACCGTACTGGAAGACCTTTTCATCACACAGGATGGGACGATCCCAGCCGTCACCCTTATTGGTGGGGAAGGTGATCAGACCGGTAATGCGGTTCTTGCCCTTGACGTCCTTGTGGGTGACGATTTTCTCGACACCGGGCATCTTCTCGGCTTCGGAAGTATCGATGGAGATGATCTTGGCATGAGACACTTCGGCCTGCACCAGAGCGCATTTCAAAGTGCCAGTGGGCATCTTGATGCCGAGGTCTGCACCGTAATCCAACGTACCTGTCACCTTGGCGACGCCTGTAGGACGAGGGTACTTTGTGCCCCAGATTCGACCATCTTCGGGAATCTTGAAGAGCAGGTCGTCCAACGGCATTTCGCCACGCATGACCGCGGCCGCATCCATGACGGAATCAACCAGCTGCTTGTAACCGGTACAACGGCAGGCGTTGCGGTATTTCTGGAACCAATTGCGGATATCTTCGCGGGTCGGGGACGGATTGGACTGTAACAGTGCATATGAGGAAACAATGAAGCCCGGAGTGCAGAAACCGCACTGTGCGCCACCATTGGCGATCCAGGAGACCTGAATGGGATGCAGATTGTCCGGGGTACCGATTCCTTCGGTCGTCAGGATGACTGCGCCTTCCTTGACCCGTTTCATTTTCATGGAGCAGGAACGAACCAACTTGCCGTCCACAATAACAGAGCAGCTGCCGCACTGGCCGGTGGCGCAACCGATCTTGACGCTGGTGAGACCGAGGTTTTCGCGCAGCACGTTTGCGAGAGACTCATCCTGCTCGCATATCACCTGCTTGGCGACACCGTTCACCATAAGAGTGAGTTTGATCATACAGTATTCCTCCTTAGATTGTTCACTGTCCGAGAGCCGCTCCTTCAAATGAAGGAAACGACATTGAATGCTATTTTCCAAATGGACACGTCGGGTAACTGCAGACATCGCAACTTGCACAAAATCCGCCATGTCCCAAAGCGACTATGTCTTCACGGGTAATTTCCTCCCCAGCCAATATGCGGGGAACGATGAGATCAAAAATGCTGGCGCGGTAGTACATGACGCAACCGGGCAATCCCAGAATGGGAACGCCGTCCCGGACGGCAACCATGAACATGACACCGGGGAACGTCGGGGAACCGTAGGTGATGACCTCGGCCCCGGTGGCACGGATGGCCGTGGGCGTCTGGTCATCCGGGTCAACAGACATGCCGCCGGTAACAACCACCATCTCCGCGCCTTCGGCAATAAAGGCCAGAATGGCATCTCGAGTCATGGCGGGGTCATCCGAAGTCAACCGCTGATCCATGACCGTGGAACCCAACCGGGAAAATTTCTTTCGAATGACCGGACCGAATTTGTCCTTGATACGGCCGTGAAAAACCTCGCTGCCGGTCGTCACAACTCCGACATTGTAATGCGCGAATGGTTTCACACCGACAATGTAGGGATACTCGGCACAGATTTCCTCGACCCGCTCAATCTTCTTCTCATCAATAACGAGAGGGACGACGCGGGTCCCGGCCACAGGACGGGCTTCCGTCACCTGCTGACCGGTGTGCATGGTCGCAAGCACGACCTCTTCAATGGAATTGATACGGTTGAGAGCTTCGACATTGACGTCCAGCAGACCGGGAGAAGCTTCGAAATTGATACGTCCCTCGCTGACGGCTGACAGCGTAATACCCGGACCTGCGGCAGCCTTGGCAATACGTTCGGCGGCTTCGTTTTCATGAATGCGCCCTTTCTCCATATTAAGCACATAGACGTGCTCCTTGCCGATCTCCAACAGAGCCTGAATATCCTCTTCGACAATCACATGCCCTTTCTTGAAGGCAGGTCCCTTGCACTCACCCGGAACAATTCTTGTCATGTCATGGCACAGAACCATGCCCACGGCTTCCTGAACTCGAACGGTTTTCATCTGTATTCAACTCCATATACCGAATCGCACCCGGCGCTCACCGTCAATTCGGTTCAATGTATAATCGAGCAACGCATCGTATTATGTCAAAATAGGCATAATACTTATTACAACGCCCCTTAAAAACTTCACAATCTTTATCATATCCACAGTCGCTCATACTTTCACGATGCGACAGCGTAGAGGTGTATTCGCCTCAAGCATTATGCTCAACAAGACATAATCATACGCACGATTCAGCACCAATCTTCGACAAAACGACCATGAAACACGGCATATCCGACTCGCGAACCATTATGCTGAAACGGACAGAATGTTATACCTGCCCCCAAAACGCGTCAACACAAAGAATATTAAGACTCCTGAAGTCTGCATTTTTTTGTACTTTACACATACACTCTATCCAAATGCTTTGCTTTTCTTCAACAATTCCCCATATTGAAGGCAGGGTCGGGACCAAATGAATTACTCTTCCCTCTCGGGAGTCAGATTACCCAACAGGCATAATCATATCGCCCAAATACGAATTGATTTAAATGAATGTGGCCTCCGTAACCGGGCCTCATGTCACAATTCAACTTGATAAGAGTTCTGCTAAAATGAAGACAGCACATCTGCGCGCAGTTGGCATCAAATCACGATCTGCACTTGCTGCGGCTCGGGCCTGCATCAAAATGGCCCAACGAGCCGGTTTAGACAGCTGGGCTGTTCAGGACGGCATCAAGGCCGTTTCCACAACCCCCAAGGATTATACGCATGATCCTGTCTGGCGTGATTTGGCCACTGTCCTGATTGACGAAAAATCTGCCAGAAAACAGTTCGTCGCCCGCAAGCAGCCAGCTCCATGGCACAAATGGGGCACGCAACTCGACGACGGCTCCATTCAACAGATGAAGAACGCATGCAACCTGCCGATTTCCGTAGCCGGAGCGCTCATGCCGGATGCGCATACAGGATACGGTCTGCCGATCGGTGGAGTGCTGGCCACAGACAACGCGATCATCCCCTACGCTGTGGGAGTAGACATCGCCTGCCGCATGAAGCTTACGGTAGTGGACATTCCCATCCACAAACTGGAGAAGCAACGCTCAAGGCTGATCGAGGCAATTGAAGCCGAAACACGATTCGGGGTGGGGTGTACCTTTTCTCCACCGCGGCATCATCCTGTCATGGAAGACCGAGCCTGGAAGGAAATAGACATACTGCGTGAGCTGAAACCCAAAGCCATTGAGCAACTCGGCACCAGCGGCAGCGGCAATCACTTTGTCGAGTTTGGTTTGCTGGAGGTATCGAAAGGTGATTTCAATCTCGCTCCGGGCCAATACATGGCTTTACTCAGTCACAGCGGCAGCCGCGGCACAGGTGAGTCCATTGCCAAACACTACAGCAACCTAGCCATGCGTAAGCATCCCGAATTGCCGCGAGATCTGGCGCATTTAGCCTGGCTGGACATGGACAGCCAGGAGGGGCGGGAATACTGGAGAGCCATGACGCTCATGGGACAATATTCGGCGGCTAATCATCAGCTTATTCATGAGCATATTATCGGGCACCTCGGCATAGGGGTACTGGCCGGGATCGAGAACCATCACAATTTCGCATGGAGAGAAGTACACAATGGTCGTGAGGTGATAGTGCACCGCAAAGGCGCAATCCCCGCTGGCAAAGGTGTACTTGGTATCATTCCCGGTACAATGGTCTCCCAAGCCCACATAGTTCGCGGAAAAGGGAATCCCCTGTCACTGAATTCGGCAGCGCACGGTGCCGGTCGGGCCATGAGCCGCAAGGCAGCCATAAAAAGGTTCTCCTGGAATGACATGGAAAGAGCATTGCAGCACAACGACGTGCACCTCATATCAGCCGGTCTGGATGAAGCCCCCATGGCGTACAAGGATATAAAAAAAGTCATGGCTGCCCAGCATGACCTCGTGGAATCAATTGCACTGTTCCATCCCAGACTGGTCAAGATGTCTCCAGCGGATAAATTCAGGAGCAGGAAAGGAAAGAAAGGCTGGCACCGCTAGTTACGCACTTCGCACCATACTACAAATGTACGCTTCAGCTGCATAAAATTCAGTCGAGGATTTCCGAAAAAAACTTCTCCTTACAACCATTTTGCATTAGAGTGGCGCGAACTGCACCCAAAACAATTTCCAAATCAAACCATCAACAGCAAAAGTACACCATGACTGCCATATCCACTTCCATATTTGAGTTGCTCAAAATCGGCCCAGGCCCATCCAGCTCCCACACAATCGGCCCCATGAAAGCGGGCTTCGATTTTATGGATCGCATCCGGGAACTCCCGAAAGAAGAACGCCTCAAAGGTGAAACACTGGAGATACGGCTCTTTGGTTCCCTGTCCGCCACAGGCGAAGGCCACGGCACCCGTCGCGCAGTCATGTCCGGCCTGCTGGGCTTCAAGCCTGACACCTGCCAACCCAACATCTTTGAACAATTTGAAGAAAATTCCCGTCCTTTCGAACTCGACATAGACGGCAAGGCGATCACCTACCACCCTGGCGATATTATTTTTGATGCGGTGAAACACGACTACCCGCACAGCAACACCATGATTTTCCGATTGCTCGACAGCGACGGCAAGACCATGCTTGAACGCATTTATTTCTCCGTTGGCGGAGGCTTCCTGCGATGGGTGGGATGGGAAGAGCCTCAACGAGGTGAGCCGGTATACCCTTATGAAACCATGGCCGAGCTCAAAAAACACCTCACTGACAACTCCATGCGGTTGCATGAACTGATACTTGCCAACGAACAGGCAATTACCGGTATGAGTGAAGAGGAAGTCAACAAGGGACTCGACAGAATTACAGAAGTCATGGAACACGCCGTGGAACTCGGTATTCAGACAACCGGCGTACTCCCCGGCCCTATCGGCCTGCAACGCAAGGCTCCGGCCATGTATGAGTGGGCCAAAAGAGAACAATTTCAGGGATCGGGCTTCCTCAAGGCGCTTAACGCCTACGCCCTTGCCGCATCCGAAGAAAATGCATCCGGCCACTGTGTCGTCACCGCCCCTACCTGCGGCGCGGCAGGCGTCATTCCCGCCATTCTTTTCATGCTCAAACGCCACATGGGAGCATTGCAGGAAGAAATTCGCCAAGGATTGCTCGCAGCGGCTTCCATCGGATTTCTGGCCAAACACAATGCCTCCATTTCCGGCGCGGAAGTCGGCTGCCAGGGCGAAGTCGGCGTGGCCTCGGCCATGGCTGCGGCATTTCTGTCATACGCCCGCGGATACCGTTTTCAGGTAACTGAAAACGCAGCGGAAATCGCCATGGAACACCATCTCGGCCTGACGTGCGACCCTGTTGGCGGATATGTGCAGATTCCGTGTATCGAACGAAATGCCATGGGAGTGGTCAAGTCATACAACGCCTTCCTCATCGCATCGACGCTGGACGAATCCTACCAGAAAGTCGACCTCGACAAAGCCTTTGAGGCCATGGCCCAAACCGGACGCGACATGTCCCGCAAGTACAAGGAAACCTCACTGGCCGGATTGGCACTCAGCATGACAGAATGCTAGGCATCCAACATATTGAGATTACTGAAACAGCCAAAATTGTCATCTTTCTGACGGCAAAACAGAATTATATTCAAATTGCTACATTGCCGTCAGAATTTTGATTGCCCTGAGTGTGATTTCTTGCTAAAGAAACCGCTTACGTTAAGTTAAATCATTTCTTTTGGGGAGAGGCTGTGATTTCTTTCAAAAATGTAAATAAATGGTATGGGGATTTTCATGTCCTCAACAACATAAATCTTGAAATTGAAAAAGGTGAAGTTGTCGTCATCTGTGGACCATCCGGTTCCGGCAAATCCACCCTTATTAGATGTATTAATCGGCTTGAGCCGATTCAGGAAGGCGACATCTCGGTTGACGGCATGAATGTATCCGATCCTCGGACCAACATGACCATGCTCCGGGCCGAAGTAGGATTCGTCTTCCAGCAATTCAATCTGTATCCGCACATGACCGTGCTGGATAACATCATTCTCGCACCGTCACTGGTCCGTCATCAAAGCAAGGGTGACGCTACGGCCATCGCCATGGAACTGCTGAAAAAGGTCGATATCCCGGATAAGGCCGGCGCATATCCTTCCCAGCTTTCCGGCGGTCAGCAGCAGCGTGTCGCCATTGCCCGCGGTCTCGCCATGCAGCCGAAAATCATGCTCTTCGACGAACCCACTTCGGCACTTGATCCGGAAATGATCAACGAAGTTCTCGACGTCATGAAATCCCTCGCCAAAGAGGGAATGACCATGATCTGCGTCACGCACGAAATGGGTTTTGCGCGCGAAGTGGCGGACAGGGTCATCTTCATGGACGGCGGATATCTGATTGAGGAAAATACGCCCGAAGACTTCTTCAACAACCCGAAGAGTGACCGTACAAAAGATTTCCTGAGCAAGATCCTCAGCCACTAGTTAAGGATATACATCCCGCCGGACATGGTGTCCGGGCGGGATTTTTTTTGGAGCAACTCAACGATAGAGGAGAGGTTAATGCGAGTTCTCAAAATTACTGTTCTGGCCGCTCTGCTGGTTATGGCCGCAAGCATCGCCTTTGCAGGTCCCACCTATGACCGTGTGATGTCCAGCAAAGTCGTCAAGGTCGGTCTTTCCAACCAGGGCATGCCTTTTGGTTTCATCAACGACAAGAACGAATGGGTCGGTTTCGACGTCGAAATGGCCGCTGAAATCGCCAAGCGTATGGGCTGCAAGCTCGAAAAAGTCGTTGTGAACAACAACACCCGTATTTCCTTTGTCCAGACCAATCCGCCCAAAGTTGACATGGTTCTGGCAAACATGACCCACAAGCGCGTGCGCGATGAGAAGATCGACTTCTCCATCACCTACTTCTTTGACGGTCAGAAGTTCCTGGCTCGCAAAGGCAAAGTCAAGGATCCCAAGGATCTCGCTAACATGAAGGTCGGCTCCATGCAGGGCACCACCTCCATCGTCAACGCCACCGCCTACCTGAAGAAGCTCGGCAACCCGAACCCCAAGGTCATCGGTTACGATGGTGAAATCGCCATGTTCGAAGCTCTGCGCTCCGGTCGCGTTCAGGCTATCTCCACCGACTCCACCCTGCTGCTGGGTTACGCCTCCAAGGTCCCCGGTCAGTTTGAACTGGTCGGCGAATTCATCTCTGACGAGCCTTACGGCATCGGCCTGCCTCAGGACGATTCCGCATGGCGCGACGCTGTGAACTTCACTGTTCAGGACATCTGGAAAGATGGCACCTACATGAAGATTTACAACAAGTGGTTCGGTCCCGATTCCGCTTACCCGTTCCCCATGACTGAAAAGATCGAGATGTGGCCGTAAGCCGCACGGCAATAAGCCAACACCAGGTCCCGGAGGCTCGTGCTCCGGGACCTTTGCTTCGGATAAAGATATGCTGAATCGCCTTTTTGAAAAACTCTGGGTCCAGAACGTCACCTTGCTGGCAATGATCAGTCTGGTGGTCTACTATTTTGCCTTCGTCTTTGATTTCAAATATGATTTCAACTGGTCGGTATTCCTCATTGAAGGTCAATATGGCAACATGGGCACACTCATGCTGCACGGCTTGGGAACGACCATCACGATGGCCCTGTACTCTTCCGCCATCGCCCTGACCCTTGGAACAATTTTCGGTCTGGCGCGCCTTTCCAGCTTCAAGCCGGTATACTGGTTCGCCACCTCGTATGTGGAGCTGATTCGAAACACTCCGCTCCTTGTACAGCTCTTTTTCTGGTACTTCGCACTGCCTTACGCCTTCCCGGAAGAACTCCGCTTCAAGCTTTTCGAAATGAATTTCGAGTTCTGGGCCGCAACCGCAGGTTGTGGTATTTTCACAGGCGCATTCATGGCCGAGATCATCCGCGCAGGCATCCAGTCCATACCCAAGGGACTGCTTGAAGCCTCGTATTCTTCAGGCCTGAACTTCACGCAGACACTGCGGAAAATCATCCTGCCGCTGTCCTTCCGCGAAATCATTCCGCCGCTGGGCAGTGAATTCCTGAACAACATGAAAAACACCTCGCTCGCCATGACAATCGGCGTGGCCGAGGTCTGTTGGTCCATGCAGGAAGTCTCATCCCTGACCTACCATATCTTTGAAGCCCTGATTGCTGCGACCGTCATCTATCTCGTGCTCTCACTGACCATTGCAGGTTCGCTCAACCTGATTAACATCAAGCTGAAAATACTGCCCAACGGGCAAGAGCCCCTGTCCCGCAAGATTGCCGACATACTCTTTTACCCTCTGGAACTGCTGGGAAGCGGCATGGAATACCTGCTCTGGTACTTCCGCAAGGCACCAGACGCCAAAACCGTCTCCCCCTTGCGCCGCATGCTGAAGGTTGCAACCAAAAGCATGATTCTCGGAGCAAAGGCCACGTTCGTTGCGGTCCTGCTCTACATTCTTTACGAAGTCGGCATGGCCATTGCCTCCTTCAATTTCGAAGTCATCTGGAACAATCTGTACACTCTGCTGTTCTGGCGTTTCCCCAATGGTGACGAATCAGAATTCTTCATGGGACTCGGCGGCCTTTCCGGCGCACTCCTGATGTCGATCATATCCATCACGGGCAGTTTCTTTATCGGACTTCTTGTCGGCATGGGCAGAACGGCCAAGAACAGGGCCTTCCGAATCCCCAGTATGATTTACATCGAATTCGTCCGAGGCATTCCGCTGATTCTGGTCATTTTCTGGTTCTACACAGTGGTACTCGATATCATGCTCAAAATCGAACTCCACGCCTTCTGGGCAGCAACCATTGCCATGACCTTCTTCTTTGCGGCTTACATCGCAGAAACCGTACGCGGCGGCATTGAAAACATTCCCGCAGGACAGGTGGAAGCGGCCAAGGCATCAGGCCTCAGCTACTTCCAGACCATGCGCAAAATCGTACTCCCGCAGGCACTCAAACAGATGCTCCCGGCTCTGGTCGGCATGTTCATCGCCGCCTTCAAGGATACGTCACTCGCTTACATCATCGGTGTGATGGAACTGACCCGTGCAGCTTACGCCATCAACAACCGCCTCATGGTCTACCCGTTTGAAATCTATACGACCATCGCGGTCATGTACTTCGTTTTCAGCTACTTCATGAGCCTTTACGCCAAGCATCTTGAAAGAAAGCTCAATCCGGAGAATGTTCGCATCGAAATGTAGAACTCTCACTGTTCTAAAATCCAAAAGGGGAAAGCCAAATGGCTTTCCCCTTTTTTTTCATTGCGAATCCGTGTTATCACCAAATTGAAATTTCATATTGAAACAAGGATTCTTGCACATGGACATTCTCAATACGACTGAAGCAGCCACGGTCCTCTGCCTGCTCATGCTCAGTGCAAACAATGAAAACAAGCCGGAAGAAATCGGCTCCATTCTCGTCAATCCGTTTTTCATCGACCATGTTTCAGACAAACTCGGCCCGCCCAAAGATTTTATCGAAAAATACAATCTGGCCTTGGAGGAACAAGGGAAAAAGGAACTTGAAAGAAAAACCGTTGCAACCCTGAAAGGCGCATATCCGGCCTTTCGCATAAAGACGCTGGCGCTCATGACACTCATAGCCGGTGCAGATGAAAAATTTGATCAGCCGGAAAAGGAACTGATAGCCCGCGTAAGCACCGGCCTCGGAATCACCATGCAGGAAATTGAACCGGAAGTCCGGAAAATGAAAAATGTCATTCTCAAAAATGATGTACAACCAAATGACGACGAATCATAAGATGCGGCTGTCGGCCTGATTCCAGACAGCCTTCGAAGCATTCCACAACAAACCACGCGCCCATGTGCGCAAAAAAGGTACGCACACCACTCAGCCATCTTCAATTTATCCAATAAAAACAGCGCAGGACTCTCTGGCATGTCTATTGCCAATAAACATATACGCAACCCATCAACCAAGGAGAGATTACATGCACCGTTTCATTATCAGCACAGCGACACTGTGTGTCCTCATTCTGGCGGTAACATTCGCATGGGCCGCAACCAAGGCTCCGGAAAGCCTCACGCTCAGTCCGCCTGAGACTATCAAGGCGACCAAGACATTCGTCACGTTTCCTCACGCAAAGCACGAAGCTGCCAAGCTGGAATGTGCCACCTGTCACCACACATGGGACGGCAAGAGTGAAATAAAGAACTGTTCCACGGCGGGTTGCCATGACCAGCCCGGAAAGAAGGGAGAAACAGCGTACTACACCGCCTTCCATGCAAAGAAGACAGACTCAAGCTGTCTTGGATGCCACAAGACCATGAAGAAGCAGGGGCGCAAGAATGTGCCTGTTTCCTGCAAGCAGTGTCATCCCAAGAAGAAGTAAGGCAAGTACGCCAAATGACTTCAAGCAATCCGGAGTCCCTTGCTCAAAGGGGCCTCCGGATTCACTTTCTGATACGTAATCCTATGAAACGCGAAGCGCTTCCTGCACAGCTTTGAGTGCCTTGATCTTGGCAAGTGTCGAGTACAGCTGGTCAAGGTCTTTGACTTCGACGGTAAACTCCAGAGTGGAAGTTCCATCCACCTTGGACTCGAACGTACCGGAATCGATGTTCACATCCATCTCGGCCAGCATCATGCAGATCTTGCCAAGCATCCCCATCTTGTTGAGACACTTGATCCTGATCTTGGTGGGATACGGCTTTTCCTCAACCCCTTCCCAGTTCACCTGAAGCAAGCGTTCATCTTCAAAATTCTTGACGTTGTGGCAATCAATCCGATGAACGGTAACGCCGCGTCCCCGGGTAATATAACCGACGATAGGTTCGCCGGGTAACGGATTACAACAACTGGCAAAACGGACAAGCACGTTGTCCACGCCGGAAATCTGCAACCCGTCAGTCTTGGGCTTCTTCTTTGTTTCAGACTCAGCCTTGGGCTTGACCTTGCGAGCATCATAGCTTTCACCGTGCATAACGGAGTAAAGCTTTTTCAACACCTTACGCGGGGTAAATCGTGAAAATCCGACCTGAGTCAACAGGTCGTCCACACAGCCACAGTTGAAATCTCCCGCGAGTTTGCTCAGTTCGCCGTCCTTGATGGCCTTCTGAACATTAATGCCGACCCGACGCCCTTCCTTTTCAAGCAGTTCCTTGCCAAGGGCAATGGCGCGCTCACGCTCAACGGTTCGGATATATTGCTTGATGCGGGTACGCGCCTTGGCAGTCTTGACAAACTTGAGCCAGTCGCGGCTCGGCATACGGTTCTTGTCGGTAATGATCTCGATCGAATCACCGTTCTTGAGAGTGCTGTGCAACGGCACAATACGCCCGTTGACCTTGGCCCCGGCGCACTTGTCGCCGACCTCGGAATGAATGGCATAAGCGAAATCCAGCGGAGTCGCCCCTTCGGGCAGTTCCTTGATATCGCCGTGGGGCGTGAAGACGTAAACCTCCTCCTGAAACATATCCAGTCGAAGTGAAGACATGAACTCACGAGGATCGGACAGTTCCCGCTGCCAATCCATAATCTGCTTGAGCCACGTATACCGCTCGGCATCACGCGTGCCGGTCGTCCTGCCCTTCTTCGTCCCCTTGCCGACTTCCTTGTACTGCCAATGCGCGGCCACACCGTATTCCGCGATCTGGTTCATCTCCTCGGTGCGGATCTGGAACTCGATGCGCTCACCGTCCGGGCCGATGACCGTGGAGTGCAGCGACTGGTACATGTTGGCCTTGGGAATGGAGATATAATCCTTGAAACGCCCCGGAACCGGCCGCCATATGGAGTGAATAAGCCCAAGCACGGCATAACAATCCTTGAGCGATTTCACGATGATGCGGAACGCGATAAGGTCATAAATTTCATCAAAGGTCAGCCCCTGCTGCTCCATCTTCACATGAATGGAATGCAGATGCTTTGTCCGCCCGTAGACACGCCCCTTGAGCTTGTTCTTCTTGAGCATATCGTTCATCAGGTCGATGACTTTTTCGATATACGGCTCACCCGCAGCGCGATGCTCGGAAACAGCCTCACTGAGTTGACCAAAAACATCCGGCTTCAAGTACTTGAGGCAAAGGTCTTCAAGCTCGGTCTTGACCCGGTGCAAACCAAGACGATTGGCGAGCGGAGCATAAATATCCTGCGTTTCCTGCGCGATAAGCCGCTGCTTGACCGGCTTCATGAATTCAAGGGTACGCATATTGTGCAGACGATCAGCAAGCTTGACCATGAGCACGCGAATATCCTCGGCCATGGCGAGTATCAGCTTACGAATGTTCTCTGCCTGCTGTACTGCCTTGGACTCGAAATCCATACGGGATATCTTGGTGACACCGTCGACAATGTCGGCCACATCCGAACCGAACAGGTCCTCGATCTCGTCCACGGTGGTGTCAGTATCCTCCACCGTATCATGCAGCAGACCCGCTGCTACGGTAGCCTCATCAAGCTGCATGGCGGCCAGCAGATAGGCCACGTTCATGGGATGGGAAATATACGGCTCACCAGAACGGCGCACCACGCCGTCATGGGCCTGAGCTGAAAAGACATAGGCCCGCTGAATAAGGTCCAGATCGGGTTTGTCTATGTAGGACGCCACCTTGTCGGTGATCTCATTGATGCGAATCATGCAACTTGCTTCTTTATGTCTTACGGCTGTCTCTGCAGCGTTTTCGGTATCCACCACTTCGTGAAATTATAAGCAATTCCCGCCGGAGCCGCCTTTATATTCTGTACTCGCGCCTGCACGATCGGCAGGGCTTTGGGAACGTACAGGAAACAATATGGTACGTCATCAAACAATATCTGCTGAACAGCGTCATACACGGGCTTACGCTTTTGCTGCTCCACCATGTGCCTTCCCTGCTCCAGAAGACGATCCAGTTCCGGATTGACGTAACGGGTAAAATTCAACCCCCCGTCAACAGCCATGGACGAATGCCATACGTTATATATATCAGGGTCCTGTAAAATGTTCCATCCGAGTATGATTGCGTCAAAACGTCCCTTATCCACAAATTCCTTGATAAAGGCAGCCCACTCCACGGTACGAAGGCCCACTTCTATTCCAACGTCCTTAAGACGTTGCTGAATAATAACGCCGGTCTTGATCCGTTGCGTGTTGCCCTGATTGGTAATGATGGAAAAGGAAAAAGGGCTGCCGTCCTTGTCCAGAATGCCATCACCGTCTGTATCACTCCACCCGGCCTCGGCAAGCAGCGATTTTGCCAGCTGAGGATCATAGCTGCGCGGCTTGATAGACTCATTGTACGGCCATGTTCCGGACTTGTAGGGGCCGTTGGCCGCCTCTCCCAATCCATAAAGCACGCCTTTGACGAGTTCCTCGCGATTAATGGCATGATCAATGGCTTTCCGCACACGGACATCTTTGAAAAAGGGATGTTTGAAATTGAAGCCAAGAAAAGTGTAGCCAGACGAAAGATATTGAAATTTATGAAAACTCCCGTCCCATCCCGGTCCTGATGTCTGATAAAGATACTGGAGGGGAGCAAGGTCCATTGCGTCAATGTTTCCGGCCTTGAGTTCAAGAAACTGCGTGGATAAATCGGGAATTATCCGGTAGACGACCTGATCGATATACGGCCTGCCTTCAAAAAAATCCGGGTTGGCTTCAAGGGTTATCTGGCTTCCCGCCTGCCATTCCCCAAGTTTATAAGGACCAGCACCGAGCGGAGCCCGACTGTACTTTGTGTCGAGCAGGTTTTCCCCCTCCAGAGCATGCTTGGGAAGAATGTCCATGGCCCACGTAATGAGCGCCTTGGCAAACGGTTCGTCGTACTCGACCTCAAAAGAATATCTCCCTGTTTTCCGAAATTTCTTGACGAGTTTGAAATTTCCGGCATAAGCCGTGGGCGTTTTGGGATCAATCATGAGTCGATAGGTAAACTCGACATCATCAGCCGTCAGAGGTTCACCGTCAAACCAGCGAATATCTTCGCGCATCTTGAAACGAAGCAGCCTGCCGTCAGCGAGGACCTCCCACGATTCAGCGGCATAAGGTACTAGATTGATGTTTTTGTCATACTTCATGAGGCTGACATAAATCTGCGAAGCCACGGCATGCGACGAGCTGTCGGTCGCCAGCGGACTGATCAAATTGCTGGGTTCGCCAAGCATGGTCTCGGTAAGACTGCCGCCGAATTGAGGCTGTGACGGGATTTCCGCCACGGAAACAGGCGCAACGGGTGTTGCCACCCCGCCGCCTTCTTCACATCCGGCCAACAGGACCAAAACAAGACAAATTATAAGTAAGGTACGCAGGCTCATTTTTTCTTGCAATAATACAGGGGTTGGACCATATAATATGAGAGCATCAGCTAGTGCGCCCACTATGAACCAATGATTGTGAAAAGCCAAGGCCACTGATGCTGACAGAGCTTTTTTTATTCAGCTTGCCGAGCGCGACGGATGTATGTAATGACACCTGTTCAAAATCCAGGCAGGTCACAGGAAGAATTTATCAATGACGAATGGCGAAGAACAAATAGTCAAATCCATATTGCAGGACTTTATCGACGACAGCGTCCCGGAATACATTCTGGAAGGCGCGCGTGATGTCGTGAATCAAGGCGGTGTACAGAAGCTGGACCTCAAGAAACGGGAACAGTACTGGGACATCGACGGTCAGGTGCAGGGCGATGATTTCCAGAATTACTCCTCGGAAATCGGCCTGAATCTCAATGACAAGACGATAAACTATTATTGCAACTGTCCGGATTCCTTCTCAGGCGTCTGTCGACACGTTGCGGCCACGGCATACAAGATGCTCAAATCGCTGGATTCCGAATCAAGCGAGGAAGCACCGCTGCCACGTACTGAATGGAAACAGACTTTCCGTCCCTTCTTTGCCACCGAGCTTGAACCCGAAGCCGGTCGCCATTACATTATATACCGGATTTACCCGGAACTCGGTCGATTGCAGGTCGCTTTCTTCCGTGCCCGCCAAAACAAGTCCGGCATATCCCAGGTGCAGAACGAAGTGACGCTTGCACAGATCGTGGAAAACCCGGACTGGTGCGACACCTCCCCGGCTCTGCCCGGTGTTGCCGAGCAGATCGGACACTACCTCGATTACTGGGGACACAAGGTCGAAATCCCGGCAGGCCTTCACTCATGGTTCTTCCGTGCCGTCAAAGGGGAATACTACCTCTATCTGCGCGAATCCGATCAGCCTGTGACCATCGAATCCAAGACCATGCAGCTCAAGCTTTCCCCGGCGCTGAGCGAAGATGGCTTGAACTTCGACATCCTTCTGGCCCGTGAAGACAAGATGCCCTTCTCCATCACGGACGAGGAAGAAATATATTTTTACGGACGCCTTCCGCTCTGGGTGTACTACAAGAACTCCTTCTATCCGGTACAGACCGGCCTTGATCCCAAGCTCGTACAGGGCATGGTTGAACAAAAGCCCATCGTACCCCACGCCGACGTCTCGGAATTCCTTGACCGCGTCTGGACAAAAATCCCGGTTTCCGACCTTTACGGACAGGAAGACTTCCTTGAACGGGTCGGTCCCATCTTCCAGGATGCGGAATACAATCCGAAGCTCTATCTGGACGAAGAAGGGTCTCTGCTGGTTCTTAAGGCACAGAACATCTACGAAAACGAGCACGGCGAATTTGTCATGCCCGGCCCGAACCCGGACCTGCAGACAGGCAGCTACCACGAAGGCGGCAAGAGTTACCTTATCCGTCGTGCACAGGATGAAGAAGCACAGCTCATGGCCGAGCTGCAGGATATGAATTTTCAGGCCAGAAACAATCACATCTGGTTCATGGAACAGGAAGAGGCCATCAACTTCCTGCTCGACTACTACCCGCAGCTCGTTGAGGCATACCGTGTCTACGGTGAACAGAACCTCACCCGCTACAAGGTGAGGACAACGCAGCCGATGGTGGTGGCTGAAGTCGAAACCGACGAAGAGGATAAGTGGTTCAACCTCGAACTCTCGGTCGAGTACGACGATCAGCGCGTGCCCATCGAAGTCATCTGGGAAGCATGGACCAAGGGCAAACGCTATGTTCAGCTCAAGGACGGCTCATATACCAGCCTGCCTGAAGCATGGCTCAACAAGCTCGGGCACAAGCTCAAGACCCTTGGCTTCGATCCAGAAAAGGCCCCCAAAAGCCAGTTCAATCAGTACGAAGCGCCGGTCCTTGAAAAAATTCTGGAAGACCTGCCGCAGGCACAGACCGACGAATTTTTCGTTCAGCTGCGTGAGAAGATCAACAACTTCGAACAGATCAAAATCGTCGATCAGCCCAAGGAATTGCGGGCCACTCTGCGCCCGTATCAGGTACAGGGACTCAGCTACCTCAACTTCCTGCGCGAGTACGGCTTCGGCGGCATCCTCGCCGACGAAATGGGACTCGGAAAGACCATCCAGACCCTGTCATACATCCAGTCCCTCGTGGACAAGGGAATCGACGGGCCGAACCTCATCATCGTCCCGACATCGGTTCTGCCCAACTGGGAGCGTGAGGCGGAAAAATTCGTTCCCAATCTCAAGATACTGACCATTTACGGAGCCAAACGCGACGACCTGTTCCAACACATCAACAGTTCACATCTGGTCATCACTACATACGCCCTGCTTCGCCGTGACCTTGAGGAACTGCTCAAGTACGACTATGCAAGCGTCATTCTTGATGAAGCTCAAAACATCAAGAACCCCAACACGATCACGGCACGCTCTGTACGCAAACTGGAAGCAGGCCTGCGAGTCTGCCTGTCCGGTACGCCCATCGAAAACAACCTTTTCGAACTGTGGTCACTGTTCGAATTTCTCATGCCCGGATTCCTCGGCTCACAGCACTCCTTCCAGCGCGGCATAGTCAAGCCGATCAAGGACGGAGATGAGGAAACCCTCGACTACCTGCGTACTCGCGTAAAACCATTCATTTTACGCCGGACCAAGTCGGAAGTCGCCAAAGACCTGCCACCCAAGATCGAAACCACGCACTATTGCGAACTGGTCGAGGAACAGCGGGATCTTTACAATGCTCTGGCGAAAAAACTCAAGGATCAGGTACTCAGGGACGTGGACGAAAAAGGCATGGCCAAAAGCCAGATGTCCATCCTCGACGCACTGCTCAAACTGCGCCAGATCTGTTGCCATCCGCGTCTGCTCAAACTCGATATGCCTGGGGTATCAACCAACCTGCCCTCCGGTAAATTCGATGCATTCAAAGACCTTGTAGTGGATATCATTGAAGGCGGTCATAAAGTGCTCGTCTTCTCGCAGTTCGTACAAATGCTTCATGTTATCCGCAGTTGGCTCCAGATTAGGGAAATCCCGTTCGCCTACCTCGACGGTTCGTCCAAGGACCGCTTCGAACAGGTGGACCGCTTCAATGAAAATGAGGATATCCCGATCTTCCTTATCTCGCTCAAGGCAGGTGGTACCGGCCTCAACCTGACCAGTGCGGACTACGTCATTCACTATGACCCGTGGTGGAACCCTGCAGTGGAAAATCAGGCAACTGACCGTACACACCGCATCGGCCAGAAGCGTCAGGTCTTCGCCTACAAGATGATCTGCCAGAATACGGTCGAAGAGCGCATCCTCAAACTGCAGGAACAGAAAAAGGACGTTGCCGAAGCGATCATTCCCGGCCAGTCCGCTCTCAAGAGCCTCACACGAGATGATCTCGAAATGCTGTTCGAGATTTAATATAACTTCACAAAAATGCGGCAGGGGCACTTTCCCCTGCCGCATACCTGTCACCTCTTTTCCATGTCATTGAAACGACACAGGAATCAATTCTCCATAAAGGTTGACCCATGAACCTGATTCACAAATCATACGACTTGGCGACCTACATTTTCGATCCGATCCACTATTTCTGGGAAAAGGATTCCACTCAGCGAGCCGTTGCCGGCCTTCTCATCATCGTCTTTATCCTCGCCCTCGGCTCCATTGAAATGAAGCGGCAGGGACTTGTCACAGGACATATCGCCACACTCATTCCGAACAGCCACTACATGGCGATCAACCTCGCGTTCACACTGGTCCTTTTCCTTGAGGTCATCAGCCTGATATTCACTCTGCCCTGCTCCATTTCCAAGGCTGTCGGCAAACAGTTCGAGATTCTCGCACTTATTCTTCTCAGGAGCGCCTTCAAGACACTGGCAGATTTTCCCGAGCCCATCACCATCACAGGTCACGAAAAGGAACTCTGGATCATTCTGGCCGATGGTGGAGGTGCACTTGTGATTTTCGCGCTGCTCGGTGTCTACACGCTGCTCCGTCGCCGCCTTGAGGAAGGTCTCAAAGGCAAAGGCGGCCAGAAGCTATTCAAATTCGTGGCAGCCAAGAAGATGGTTGCGCTGATCATACTCGGCATCTTCATCGGAATGTGCGTAAAAAACAGCATTCTCATCCTCAAAGGCGAAACACCTTTTCACTTCTTTTCGAGCTTCTACACAGTCCTGATATTCAGCGACATCATGCTCGTGCTCATCGCCCAACGATTTCTCCCGGAATTCAAGGCCGTATTCCGCAACTCCGGTTTCGCTCTCGCAACCCTGCTGATACGTCTGGCCCTGACCGCACCACCGTACTACAATGTACTCATTGGCACCGGATCAGCGGTCTTCGCCTGCCTCCTGACGCTCACCTACATCACTTTCTGCTCGGAAAAGCAGCCATATGTCAGTCGAAAGAAAATTTAGAGAAAATCAAGCATTATTGCACTCTTGATAACAATCTTTTTTTGAACATAATTACAATAAGTTAAAGGACAAACTACAAACAGCAACTCGTCCAGCAGGGAAAATATTTTCAACTGGCAATATGAGCAGTTGCCTATGACTTGCATAATCCATTTTAATGCGCCAGCCGAAAACCGCTAGATTAACATCCTAGAATCAGCCAGATTCATTCCACAGTCATCCATTTTTATCAGGACTCAAATATGTACGCGGAATTCAGTCGGGCAAGGCGAAAAAAGGACAAAAATTTTGACGGAAAATTCTTTTTCGGTGTCAAAACTACGGGAGTCTTCTGCCGCCCCTCCTGTCCTTCGCCAACGGCCAAAGAAGAAAATGTCGAATACTTTGAATCGATTTTCGCTGCTCTTGAAAAAGGATATCGCCCGTGTCTTCGCTGTCGGCCGGACGTGGATGTGGATTACTATACCGGCAACATCGGCGGGACCACTATAGTCGATACAGCCTTGAAAAGCATTTACGACGGCTACCTGAACGAGCATTCCATAACCGATCTTGCCAATGACCTGAAGGTCTCGGAACGCCACCTTCGAAAACTCTTTGTTGATAACCTCGGAGTTCCACCGATCAAAATATCCCGCTATCACAAAGCACTCTTTGCCAAGAAACTCCTCATTTCCTCCACTCAATCCATTACCGATATTGCTTTTGCATCCGGCTTCGGTTCAATCCGTCAATTCAATGAGACCTGCAAGGCCATCTTCGGGAAAACACCCACATCCGTCCGACAACAAATTGATCATTCCGGAATCAGCGACAACACAACCCTGCTTCTTCGCTACCCTCCCCCATTCAACTTTCAGCAAATCCTTGATTTCATGCGTCACCGCGCCATGAATGGAGTGGAAGTTGTCACGGACACCAGTTACAGGCGCACATTCCGCACCCAAAGAACCAACGGCTACTTCTCAGTTCGTGACAACCCGTCGGAATCGGCCTTGGAACTGTCCATCGTTTGTGACGACATCAAGTGCTTCATGGAAATTCACAACCGTGTCCGCCGGATGTTCGACCTGAACACGGACTTCTCGACAATTAACAACCGGTTCGCACAAGACAAATTGCTTTCAAAAGGAATGGAAAACGGCCACGTCCCGAGGCTCCCCATTGCCTATAATCCATTTGAATTCATGGTCCGAGCCATACTCGGCCAGCAAATAACGGTAAAAGCCGCAACCACACTTGCTGCTCGTATCGCAGAAAAAGCCGATATCAAAACCGGCAAGCTGTTCCCGAAAGGACTGGATTACTTTTTCCCGAATGCCGAGGAACTCATATCGCTGGACCTTGAAGGAATCGGCTTGACCAAAACGCGCCAACAAACCATTCGCACGGCTACGCAAGCCCTGCTCGATGAAACCATATCTCTTTCGCCAACCCAGGATTTCAGATCTTTCCACAAATCTTTCGTCAATCTCAAGGGCATAGGAGACTGGACAGCCAATTATGTCGGTATGCGCGGACTCGGCATGATCGACAGTTTTCCCGCAAATGATTTAGGCATCCTCAAGGCCATGAAGAAAGATGGCAAAAAAAACGCTACCAAGGCAATTCTCAGTGAAAGTGAAAAATGGCGTCCCTACAGAGCCTATGCCGCACTCTGCCTTTGGAACAGCATGAAGGAAAACTGATATGCTTTATTACACACGATTCAATTCCCAATTCTGGGAAATCATATTGGTCGGCAACAAAAGCGGACTCACGAACCTGCATATGGTCACAAATGAAGGAAAACGCACATTCACCATTGACCGATCATGGACACGCAACGACAATTTTTTCAAGGACCATGAAAAGCAGATAACAGAATATTTTTCAGGGACGCGCTCACGCTTCACGATTTTACTGAACCCGCAGGGAACGGCATTCCAAAAGAAAACATGGCAGGCGCTCTCTGCCATCCCTTTCGGCGAAGTACGCTCCTATAAGGAAATAGCAACCGCCATCGGGAACCCTCAGGCATCACGTGCCGTGGGCATGGCAAATTCCCGAAATCCCATCCCGCTCATCATCCCCTGTCACAGGGTCGTTGGCAGCAACGGCACGCTGACGGGCTTTGCTCATGGACTCAATGCGAAAAAGAGTCTTCTGGACTTTGAAAAAAAGCTCCCCTCAACCCAATAGCTTTCTCTGGAGAAAATATGTACGCAGTTATGTTTGAAGTATTCCCGACCAAGGAAGGAACGGCAGAATATCTTGAAATAGCAAAAGGACTTAAAAATTTTCTTCCCAACCAGGAAGGCTTCATATCCATCGAACGCTTCAAAAGCCTTGCCGATGAGAATAAAGTTCTCAGTCTCTCATTTTGGGAAACAGAAGAAGCCATAGAAAAATGGCGCAACAAAATGGAACATCGTCAGGGACAACTGAAAGGCAAGAAACAGTTGTTCCATTCATATCGCATTCATGTAGCCGAAGTTGTTAGAAAGTACAGTCAATCCGAACGCGCTGGCGCCCCGGAAGATTCCAATGTGCAACTCTGTGATACAGGAAAATAAATCCCCCTGAATAGCGCCTGCCTTTGCCCTGAATAAGCAGACTTCTTCGTAGCAACACGCCTGACAAACATAAAAAAAGAGAGTGGAATTCCACTCTCTTTTTTTTATTTTCATGAGTCGGTCGAAATCCGACACGAAATCGGTTTCCCTAGAAAGGCACGTCATCCATGCCGCTTGCTTCGGACGGGAATGCCGGACCGAGGTCCTCTTCCTGCTGCTGCGGCTGCTGTTGCGGAGCCTGTCCCTGCTGAGACTGCTGATATCCGCCCTGGCCCTGAGCCTGCTGCTGATAATTATTCTGCTGGTTGTTCTGCTGATTATTCTGCTGGTAACCACCCTGCTGGCGTCCCTGATAATTTCCCTGACCTTCAGGCGCACGATCAAGGCCGTCAACACGATCAGCCACGATTTCAGTGGTGTAACGATCCTGACCGTCCTGTCCCTGCCATTTGCGGGTCTGGAGCTTGCCTTCGACCATCACCAGACGCCCCTTGCTGAGATAGTTCCCAACAAACTCTGCGGCCTGTCGCCATGCGACGATACGGTGCCACTCGGTGCGCTCCACTTTCTGGCCGGTCTGCTTGTCGCGATACCCTTCATCGGTGGCCAGAGAAAAATTCGCTACAGCCTGTCCTGATGAAGTGTAGGAAAGCTTGGGGTCCTGTCCCAATCTGCCGATCAGGATAACTTTATTCATACTACCAGCCATATTAACTCCTTACGAGAATCTCTTTCAATGAAGAGAAACTTCTATCAAAATTTACTTGCAATGTCTTCCAGATCATCCAGACAATCCTCGATCTCATAGGACAATCTATCCGCTTCAGCGGGATTCCTCGCAGCCAATGCATCCTGCACCTTGAAACGCAGTTCTTCGGCCTGCTCGGCTTTTTCACGTAATACGTCCGCCTTGTCCGAATCAATGAGACCGGCACGAACCGCGTCAAACACGGCCTGAGCAAGTTCAAGCACACCCTTCTTTGGAACGGCGTCACCGCCTTCACCCCAGACGAGCTTCCACAACGCCTTCCATGTCTTTTCGACATCAGCGTCATGCGAAGTCGCAGAAACGCGAATCTGCAAAACCTTGCCCATGCTTTACCTCATTCGTTCGATCAATTCACTGCGAAACGCTCTATTCCTCTTCCCACTCACTCTGAATACGTGCGACCACGTCCTGAATGACGGTCAGCTGATCTTCAGGGCAGATACCGATGAGCGGTTCGCCTTCGTCCACATTGTCGCCACGTCCGAAATATACGGAATAAATGATGCCTTCAGGACCGCTGTAAGCAAGCGGAGTCTCACGTTTCATGCGGGACACGATCATGATCTCCATGCCCTCATGCACCTTGACCGACCGTTTGCCCGAAACCTTGAGCTTCTGATCAACTTCAGGAACAAAATAATACTTTGCCCGTTCCGGAGCGCGAAAAAGGAACAGGGCCTCCTGAAGAATCAGCTCGATGACTTCCTTGCGGGTAAGGTAATGCTTGATAGTGACCAGAAGCTCGCCAGCTTCGACAAACTGTCCTTCCAGTTCGGAGCGAACACTTTCCACTTCTCCCTTTTCCGGAGCATAAATGGGCTTCTTGTTCTTTTCACGAGTCAAATGTCCAAGCAGCGTTCCGGGCTTTTCCTGATATTCGCCTTCACGGCCATGGACCTGATCACCTTTTTTGAGACCTGCGAACTCTACAACACCGGTATGCGGTGCGCGAATCTCGATCTCACGGTATGGTGATGCTTTGACTTTATCGAGCAACTCTTTGATATTCAGCACTATTGTTTCCTTGATTTCTATTGGATGGGTATTTACCCCGCCGTTGACGGGCTAACGATAGTAAAGGTTTCGACCGCCCATGGTCAAGAGGGACTGGTGCAGGTTCTTTTTGACCTCACGGCGGTCCCATATGCCATGAATGTGTCCCCGCGAAAGAGCATGGTAAGCGCGGTGATAATCAGGGGGAACAGGCATGCCGGTGGTCTCGGCGATAACTCCGGGACCGGCGAATCCGATGTTGGAAGACTGAACCGCGAACTGATAGGGTGAACATCCGAGAAAACTGGCGACCGGCCCTGCATATGAATTGGTATCGTACAAAACGAGATACAGCCCTCCGGCATCAATATAGCGACGGACAGCGATGGTACAACGCGGCATCTGGATAACGCCGTTAACGCCTTCCTGGATGCGAATTCCGGCAGTACCGTGGACATAGGCGATAAACGGCTGCCTTTTTCTGGCCGCCCGCTCCGCCGCACGGATGAATTTCTCCCCCTCGGCGGCTCCCACGCTGCCGCCCCGGAACGGAGCACACAGAACTGCGACCACGGCATCAACATCTTCAATGGATGTCTCAAAAGTAATACAGGCTGACTTCTGGCCTGTTTTTTCCTTGGCCTGATCAAGCTTGATATCGAACTGCTCGTAATTCAGCGGATTGACCGACTCAAGCTGCTGGTTGAACTCACGGGCTGGTTTGTAATCGAAAACATTTTCCAAATACCAACGGTATTCCATCGGGAAATGATGACCGCAGTTGGGACAGACACCAGCGAAATCACCAAAAAGATCGGGCACCCAAAGGTCCGGGCAATGATGCGTCCGCACATTGGGACAGGAAATGGTTCTATCCTCCTGGCTGCGTGGACTGATCCATCGCCACTCACTACCGACGAGACATGCGCCGTCCTCGGGACAGGAAAGCCGGGTCACCTTCTTCCTGACCTCCTCTCCCTTCCTGATCTGTTCCACGTTGTTCCCGGGTAAGGCCTTGTCCATGGTCTTCTTGAACGGCAGGAGCAGCTTCTGGCGAACAAAATGAGCCTCGGCTCCCAACTCTTCAAACATGGCATCCAGCCGTTTCTTCTGTCGACCAAGCACGTCATACCGCAGGAATGAATGCATGGCCCAAAAGGTCCCTCGCGCAGAGGCCACGGCACGCGTCACAAGCCCGGTCCTGTCGAGTCGGGCATGACTGCTCAAGGCCCGGAACTTACGCTGGCGAAGCTCCACCAGACGATTCAATGCCGACGACGAAAGCGTCCAGCGCATGAAAATGGATTCAGCATCATCTGTCCGGCTCGCACGCACAGCCATGGCCCGGTAAAGCTTCATGGACTTAACGTCGCTCACGGCCTCATTGGTCGCCTGAATCAATTCCCGCCTGAGTTCCCGGAAAAATTCATAATGCTTTGGACGCGCACCAAGCGGAGGTTCTTTCAGCACCCGGTCGATATACCCGTTGGCAAGGTTGTCCTCGGCAGTAATGCAAAGCTGTCGAGCGCATTTCTCAATAAGCTCCGGAGTAGCACGGGCACCGCCGCGCAGACCGCCTTCAATGGCCGCCGCACCTTCCGGTGAAATGACTGAATAATAGCCATGCGACAACATGATGCGCCTATCGGCCAGTCCCACGGCTTCAGCGCCGCCGGACCCGCCTTCTGAAAACACGGAAATGACTGGAGCACGAAGCGCGGCCAGTTCATAAAGATTGCGCGCGATCTGCTGTGCCGCACCGGGCCAGTCCTCCACGGGATAGGCACCGGGGGTGAAGACGAAGGTATGGACCGGAATATTTTCGGTCTCGGCGACCTTCATGTAGTGCAGCGCCTTGGCATTGCCTGAGGGCTTGACTGAACCGCCATTGCGGAATGCCTCGCCATGTCCCTTTTCCTGCCCGATCACCATGACCATCTGATTAATGACCTTGTCGCCTACCCGTCTGGTGAAATAGGCCCGCGCAATGAGCATGCTCGGATCAATGTTGAACTCGCCGCGTCCACCGATCTCGGTGTAATTGTCATAGACATTTTCCAGAATGTCCTTGAGGCAGATACGCTGGGGATGACGCACGATGCGCACCCTGTCCATGGGAGAAAGGCGGGTGTCGAGCTTGCGCTCCGAAAAATCGAACAGGTCTTCAAGCCGAGTCAGTTCCTCGCCCAGTACTCTTCCCGGCAAACCGCTTTCACGCTCCAGCAGCTCATTGAGCTTGGCTGCAAGCAGACGGATATTGTCATCTTCCTTCTGCCCGAAAATATCACGGATGTAGGTCAGACGGTCCTTAAGGTCCTGGATTCTTCTGTCAGCATCCATATCAGAACTCCAGGATTTTTCCGGTCTTCTCTTTCAGGTACCGGACATTGGTATAAAAATCATCAGGCTTGCCGCCCACTTCGCCTTGAAGCACCAACTCATCAAGGAACCGGTCGCCCCGCTCTTTTACCTCGTCCAAATCTCTGCCCCAGACGATGGCCAAAGCAAGGTTGGGGTCGAATTCCATGGGAATTTCATATTCGCGATCAACCGGCACCTGAGTGAAAAGCTGCAGCCAGTCGTGCTCCTGCCATCCGAAATCGGTAATTCGTCCGGCACAGGGAGTAAAACGATTGCCCGTATTCTCGGCCACAATGCGGTATTCTATTCCCACGCCGTCAAAAGAAATATCATCCTGACCGTAGCCAAGCTTGTCACCCAGCGCGAGGCGAATCTGTTCGGTAATGATGTCCACAGGTTCGCCATTCACACGTGAAATAACGGCGGACACACCATTCTCGACCTGAATGCGGGTGTTGACCTCCATGAGGAATGGCTCCCCCTTGGGGGTAACAATCCATTCCCATGTCCCCACATTGTCATAATGCGCGTTGTGCGCCATGGCCAGCGAGTGCTCGGTAATTTCGGAGAGCACTCTTGAGGCATCAAAAGTATATGGGATTACTCCCGGAGCGAACCCCGGTGCTATCTCCACCCGTTTCTGCTTGCCTGTGCTCTGAATCGAACAGTTTCTGGTCCCGAAATGGACGTGATTCTTGCCGCCACGCTCGGATACTATCTGTACTTCCAGATGGTTGAAATCGAAAATCCGTTGCTCGATGAGCACGCCCTCGTCGCCGAAATTGCGCTTGGCATAATTGCGAATACGGCGAAAGACCGAACGGAACTCGTCAAAACTGCCGACTTCCTCGATTCCCATACCGCCTCCGCCTGCGGAAGCCTTGACCATGATGACGCCGTCACTGATGCCTTGTGTCGCCTGAAATTCAAACAGGCTCGAAGCGATCTCTTCGGCCTCCATCTCACTGTATACGGGACGGTCGGAACCGGGAACGGTGGGCACGTTCAGACTGCGGGCAATACGCTTCGTGTTGATCTTGTCGCCAAGGTCGCGAATAACCCACCAGGACGGCCCGATGAAATCCATGGGACGGTCCCGACGCACCACTCGCCGTGCAAAACGAAAATCCTCGGCAAAGAAACCGTATCCGGGATGCACTGCAGTCGCGCCGGATTGATCCGCCACGGAAAACAGCTCATTGGCATCAAGATATGATGTGATTTTATAAACAGCCTGATCACCGGCCAGTTCCCTGGCCAGACGAACATGCCCGGACATGCGGTCTTCCTGTGTATAAACACAGACAAAATCGAGTCCCAGACGAGTACAGGCCCGCATGACCCGCATGGCTATCTCTCCACGATTGGCGATAAGAACCGTATGCCGATCATATGTCATGAAAAGCCTCTGCTATTCCTGTTCCCGCTGCTTTTTGCGAAGCTCGATAAGCCGCTTTTGAACTTCAAGAACCAGTTTATCCAACTTGGCCTGTTTCGGACGTTCCAGATCAATAAAATTAATGCCGATAATACCGTTGTCGAGCACGCGCATGACTTCGGTCTTGGCACCATCAAGGAACAAACGCTTCTTGATGAGCAATTCGATCTCAAACGCCTGTCCTTCCTTGAATGTTCCTTCCTTGTCGAGCACGGCAAAACCGGTGGCACTCAAATCCTTGACTTCATATATTTTTTTCAACCCGGGAAACCGGGCACTCAACCCGGGAACCTTGGTCCGAAAAGCCTTTCTCAACTGGTCATCGCCATTTGGCAAATCAATATCAAAACTCATAACTCCCCCCAAAAAATTGAGGTTCAAAAAAACATCCGCTTACTCAGCCTACTGCCCCATGACACGCTTTTCCAGAACAAACTCGACCCGACGGTTCTTGGCCCGGTACTCGTTCGTCGTATTGGGATAAATGGGGTTGAGATATGCCAGTCCGGTAGCGGTCAGCCGGGTGGATTCAATCCCCATCTTCAGCAATTGACGCAATACGGAAACGGCACGAAGGGCGGAAATCTCCCAATTGTCCTTGAAACGAGACTTGCTGGAAGGCCGCACATTGTCCGTATAACCGATGATCTTGATCGTCTGATCCTTATGCTGAATGAAAAAATTCTTCAAAGTCGTTATTATCTTGACGCCCTTGGGAGTCAAATTGATCTGACCGGAACGGAACATCACGTCACCCGGAACCCGAATGGTGATGACTCCGTCTTCAAAATTTGCGGAAACAAGCCCTTCAACACCCTTTTTAGTCTGAAGCGTCTTGACTTCGGCAAAAACCTTGCGCTGCGACTCGATAATCTGCCGACGCATCATCACCTGATCGATAAGAACACCGGCTTCTTCCTGAGTGATACGACTGGTGGATATCTTGTCCATCTGCCCCTGAAGAGCCTGCGTTACCGAAGTAAACGTCTCAGAAAACTTTTCCGTATCCAAGGTGGACATGGAATACAGCAAAACAAAAAAGACCAACAGAAGCATCGAAAGGTCGGCGAACGTCGTCAACCAAGCGTTGTCGCTGTCGTCCTCTTCCTGGACTTTATGCGGCCGATAATCTTCCATCAGTGTGTCTCACGCTCACCCGGAGCAAGGAAAGATGACAGTTTTTCGTACACAAGCCTCGGGTTGTTATTTTCCAGAATGGATTTCGCCCCTTCGAAAATAACCTCAAGATGCAGCTGTTCCTGCAGGGTTCTTGCCCTCAGCTTCGCGCCAATGGGAATGAACAGCAGAGTTGCCATGGCACTCCCATAAAAAGTGGTCAGCAATGCTACAGCCATGGCCGGACCGATGGACTTGGGATTATCAAGCTGGGACAGCATCTGCACCAGACCGATAAGCGTTCCCATCATACCAAACGAAGGAGCCAGTGCAGCCAAACGCTTGAACACATCCTGCCCGACCTGATGGCGACGTCGCATGGAATTGATTTCAATAGTCAGTGTCGTTCTGATAAGATCGGGGTCGGCATTATCTGCAATGAGCTGACAGGATTTCTTGAGGACCATATTCTCAGTCTGGACATTCTCCAATGCGACGAGGCCTTCCCTGCGGCTGATCTCGGCAACCTTGACCATGATGTTCACGACATCACGGACTTTGGTCTTTCTTTGCACGAACATCTTGAACGCAGCGTTAAAGGCCTGTATGACCTCTTCAAACGGGAATGCCACCATGATCGAGGCCAACGTGCCGCCGATAACAATCATCATCCCGGGTATGTTGATAAAAACATCAACCGCCCCACCGATGACAATGGCACCGAAAATGAGTGAAAGGCCGACGGCCATGCCGAGTAGTGTCACAATATCCATATAGCGAGCCTGTCCTTAGGTTCAATTCGATCCTTCACAGGAGCCTGCCCTTATGATCAGGCACCTGCCGGATCAAGGGAGTCTGCATGAAATACCACGAAAAGATACAACATTCTGCCGCATATATACAGGAAAAGCTAGGCAAAATTCAAGTCGGTACTGTTGCCTTTGTTACCGGGACAGGACTGGGAGGCCTCACCGAAGCCATCGAAAACCCTCAAACGCTTGCCTATAGCGACATACCGGAGTTCCCCGTTTCCACGGTGAAAAGTCACGCCGGACAAATCGTCGTCGGCAGTATCGACTCCGCTCCGGTCCTTGCTCTGAGCGGACGATTCCACCTGTACGAAGGGTTCGATGCCCACGAAGCAACCTACGCGATTCGCGTTCTGGGAGAACTCGGCGTCAAGACGCTTGTCCTGACCAATGCAGTCGGCGCGCTCAATCCGTCTTTTGCCACCGGCTCCCCCATGCTCATCGAGGACCATATCAACCTGACGGGGACAACTCCCCTGCGCGGTGAAAACGTTGACGCATGGGGAGTCCGTTTCCCGGACATGTGCGAGGTCTACGACATGAAACTCAGGGATCTCGCCGTACGCAAGGCTCTGGAGCTTGGCATTCGTCTGGAACGAGGGGTATTCATGCAGATCATGGGACCCAACATGGAAACACCAGCGGAAACCCGCATGTACCGAGCCATGGGCGCAGACGCCATCGGCATGTCCACCTGCATGGAAGCCATCGCCGCTCATCACATGGGCATTCGACTTCTCGGCATCTCCTGCCTGACCAACAAGAACCTTCCCGACTGTATGAAAGAAGCACCACTGGAAGCCGTCATTGCCCAGGCTGAAAAATCTTCAACGGCCATGACGAAACTTCTCCGGGCAATCCTAAAGGAAATCCCGCAAGTTACCGAATAAGTACACAGGTGGTTCTTGCCGCCGATTTCATATATGCTTTCGGGAAAGACAAAACGGGATAACCGACTCATGAAAAAAGCGCTACTCACTCTCGCAATCCTCGCCTTCACACTGCCTACGGCAGGGTGTGGCAACCGCATGTGGCAGGACACCAAAGATACTGCCGGCAATACCTATGACTATGTTTTTGACACGGCTCCCACAACGCGATCCTACCATGAGACCGCATCCATCCCCATCATTGAAATCAACCACCGGGCCGCAGACACCCTCTATTCCAATATCGGTTCGTATGAACTCTCAAAGAAGTCTCCGGTTTATACGAAACGCTTCACCAACCAGAATGATCCCAGTGACAACGCCATTTTCGGACAGGTCATGACCGAACAGGTTTCGGACCGACTCGTACAACGAGGCGTCGTCATAACCAGCGGAGAACCCAAAGCCCAAAACTACTTTCTGCCGCAAGGCGTGGACCCGAAAAAATACAGCAATCCGGTCAAGGACAGTCTCGACAAACTCCCGCCACGCGCTGCCAGACTCACCGGCACGTATGTCATCGGCGACAACTACATATACATGGCAGCAAAAATCACACGCCTTGATGACAACGCTATCATCTCAGGCCACAACTGGACCATTCCCATCACGGACAATGTCCGCGAACTGCTCCCACAACTCAAGCAGGACAATGGAATGGAGCCGACGGTCAAGACAAAGTTCGACTGATATTCCCACACAAGACATAAAAAAGGCCGTTGGAAAACCAACGGCCTTTTGTTTTTTCATATCAATGCGACTAAGCCTCTCGCCAGACAGCTCCTGGATCATCACCCCATTCCTTCTTGGCGAGTCGATGTCCGAGATTGAAGGCCTTGGTGTTGACCGCCCTGATCTTTGCAGGAAGCACGGATTCCAGGCTCTTGCGCATGGTTGCCTGATTCACAAACGGAAGCAGATAAGACAGCGAACCGAGAACCACGGTATTCATGGCCTGCACAATGCCGACCTTGTCTCTGGCCAGCGCAGTATACGGCAAGCCGAGGAATTTATTGGTCGGCGGCTGCTTGACCAAGTCGGACTCAAGCACCAGGACTCCGCCCGGTTTGAGGTAGGGATAGTAGGCGTTGCACGCCTCCTGAGACAGCGCCACCAGAAGGTCGAGACTTTCCGCCTTGGGATAACTGATGGGAGAGGAACTCAGAACGAGGTCACACTTGCTTGAACCACCGCGAGCTTCAGGTCCGTAGCTCTGCGTCTGGGTGACATTGTACCCGTGTCCAAGGGCAAGCCCCGACCCCATGACTTTGCCGAGGGTGATGATACCCTGGCCGCCCAGACCGGAGAAACGAATTTCAAATCGATCAAGAGTCTGCTGTGATTTCATTTACTTGCCCCCCTTTGCGCCCTGCTTCAGGAACTCCGCCTTCATATTGAAATAGCGTTCCTCGAAACCGTCGCGATCCCTTTCGACAAAGACACCGATAGGCAGACGGTCCTTGCGCTTGTCTTCCGGAAGCTCATTATACCGCTCCACAGGAATAGCCGCTTTCTTCATCCACTTGTACATCTCCACCGGGCTCTTGTACTTGTTCTTGCGCCCATACTGGGTGTGACACGGAGTGATGGCTTCGACCAGACTGAAGCCGGGACGGGCAATGGCCTCGGTCATGATCTTTTCCAGCTTTTTCACATGGAAAACAGTCCCACGGGCCACATAGTTGGCACCGGCTCCACGCGCAAGCTCCACAGTGTCGAAACTCTTGTCGAGCTGACCGTAAGGCATGGTCATGGTGGTGGCACCCTCCGGCGTGGCCGGGGAACTCTGTCCGCCGGTCATGCCGTAAATGCTGTTGTTGAGCACCATCGCGGTGACGCCGATATTGCGACGAGCCGCATGAATCAGATGGTTGCCGCCGATGGACAATGCGTCACCGTCCCCCATGAGGGCGATGACATTGAGCTTCGGATTGGCCATCTTGATGCCTGTTGCAAACGTCAGGGCACGACCATGAGTGGTGTGCACGGTATTGAAGTCCACATACACGGCAAGACGGCCGGAACAGCCGATACCCGCAACAATGACAACGTCATCTTTGGGAATTTCCAAGGCATGGATTGAACGGATCAACGTCCCAAGCACAATGCCATGACCACATCCGGCACACAGAACATGCGGGAATTTCTTGTTATGCCGCAGGTACTTATGAATTATTTCGTTTCCGGTAATACTATTACTCATCTGACTACCCCTGCATGATGACCTTGAGGATTTCCGCAGGCGTGACGATCTGGCCGTCGATGCGGTTGATTGTCCTGACCGACGCCCTGCCCATATTGACACGTTTCACCTCGCGCGACATCTGGCCCATGTTCATCTCGGGCACGATCAGAGTCTTGGCATGTGCCAACACCTTTTCAGTGTGACGGCGGGGGAACGGGAACAAGGTCTTCAGCTTGAGCAGACCGGCCTTGATGCCGTTTTCACGCGCCTGCTGCACCGCCAGTTCTGCGGACCGGGCCACACTGCCGTATGCAATGACAACCGTGTCGGCATCTTCAGTCTCAATCTCATCCACCAACTGAATGTCGTAGAAGAACTGATCGATCTTGCGATGGATACGATCCATGAGCTCCACTATTTCCTCGGGACGCTGCGTGGGGAAACCGTTGCGGTCATGAGTCAGCCCCGTGACATGGAAACGATAACCGGCACCAAGCGGAGGCATGGGCGGTACTCCGCGCACGGTCTCCTCATACGGCTTGTACCATTCCGGCGGCATGCTCGGAACGGAACGGGAAAACACTTCGTATTCCCCTTCATTGGGAATTTCGATCTTCTCGCGGGTATGTGAAGTCACTTCGTCAAGAAGCAGAATGACCGGCGTGCGATACTTCTCCGCCATATTAAAGGCGGTGATGGTCATATCCAGACATTCCTGCACATTGGAAGCGGAAAGGACGATGATCGGATGATCGCCGTGTGTTCCCCATCTGGCCTGCTGCACATCGCCCTGCGCCGGACTGGTCGGAAGCCCTGTCGACGGACCGCCGCGCATGACGTTGACGAGCACCAGCGGCGCTTCCGCCATGATGGCGTACCCGAGATTTTCCTGCATGAGCGAAAATCCCGGACCGGACGTCGCTGTCAGCGCTTTACGCCCAGCCATGGATGCACCGATAACCGCACCCATGCTGGCAATCTCATCTTCGAGCTGAATGAATACGCCGTCTTCAGTTTTGGGCAGTCGAGCCGCCATGATTTCCATGATCTCGGAGGAAGGCGTGATGGGATACCCACCGTAAAACGAGCACCCGGCCAAAAGAGCACCCTCGACAACAGCTTCGTTGCCAAGGGCGAAAATTTCCCTGCGTTTTTTTGGTCTGGCCATAACCCTATGCTCCCTTGCCGTTAACGCTGTTCTTCTCGGAATTACCGACTGAATTCTGGTCCACAGCCGAATCCTTGTCCTGCACGACAATAGCAAAATCGGGACAATGCAGCTCACAGAATCCACAACGAATACAGTCATCTTCGCGTACAACCGTCGACTTGCCCTGATCATTCAGTTCAAGCACCTTTCCGGGACAGAATTCGACACAGATGCCGCATCCCTTGCACCAGTCCGGATACACGGTGACCTTGTTTTTTCCCTTGTCTTTCTTGGCCATAGCTCCTTCCAAAGCTGCTATACTTTTTTTCGGGCCCAACGCCCTGTCCCCCACATGACACTCGCCTGGTCCGGATCAATGGCAGTCCCAACAGACCGTCTCTCCCTATCGAACCAATACGAAAGCAGCGCCATCCTGCCTCCCCTCCGTGCTTATCCTGTCTGCCAAAGGCACGAGTCAAGAGTCGGCAAGAAGGATGTCCAGATGACACTCACTCCCCCGTATACGAAGAAAAAAAATAAATCTAGGAAAACTACGCAGCCATGATGGCAAGAGCGTTGATAACGCATGCGGCGAGAGCGGAACCGCCCTTACGCCCTTCGATTGAGATGTAGGGGATATCCCGACTCATGAGCAGAGCCTTGGATTCCGCCGCATTGACAAATCCCACGGGCATACCGACGACCAGTTTGGGCAAAACATCCCCATTATCAAAATGTTCGACAAGACGGATCAGCGCAGTCGGCGCATTGCCGACCACGTAAATTTCAGGCTTGATTTCACGGACCGCGATATCAACGGCAGCCTTTGCACGGGTAATTCCCTCGGCTTTTGCGCGGGAAACAACGCGCTCATCATTCATCAAACAGTGTACGGAACACCCGAGAGGGTCCATACGACGGACAGGGATTCCACGCTTTGCCATCTCAGTATCAGTGACTATTTTCGCTTTATTGCGCAAAGCCCGCACACCATTTACCACGGCATCCTCATGAAAACGGGTCAAATTCATCAACTCAAAATCCGCAGTTGTATGGATCATGCGGCGCACAATTTCCCATTTTTGCCCTTCAAAAGGACGCGGTTTCGGGATTTCAGAATCAATAATCCGTAAAGATTCAGCTTCAATTTCTTCCGGATTGATGAAATTTTGAAGTGTAATATCAGCCAAAATGGCTCCTTTTATTCGGAAACAATAGCAACAGAAGCAGACGCACCGATACGACTTGCGCCAGCCTCAATCATGGAAAGTGCATCATTATAGGTAGATATGCCGCCACTGGCCTTAACACCGAGATCCGGCCCCACGGTTTTTCGCATAAGTCGAACGGCATGGACAGTCGCTCCACCCGGCCCAAAACCTGTGCTTGTTTTTACAAATTTCGCCCCGGCGTCGACGCAAATCTTGCACGCTTTCACTATTTCATCGTCATCCAAAACCGCGGTTTCCAGAATAACTTTCACGGGAAAACCATCTGCCGCACGAACAACAGCTTCAACATCACGCGACACAAGATCGTAATCCCCGGCCTTGAAAGCGCCGAGATTCAGTACCATGTCGATCTCTTCAGCCCCGTGCGAGACAACCTCACCGGTCTCAAAGGCCTTCACTTCCAGCAAGGTGGCACCAAGCGGAAAACCGACAACGGAAACCGGAACAGGCTTTTCGTCCTTGAGCTTCCAGCTTGCCAATGAGATGAGGGAGGGATTTACACAAACCCCATAAAAACCGAACCGCACGGCCTGGGAGCAGAGTTCGTCCAGCTCCCGGACCGTGGCGGCGGGTTTAAGCAGCGTATGGTCAATGTAGGACGCGAGGTCCTTTGGTGATAAAGTCATTTTAACGGTCTCTTGCCTGATAGCGTGATAATTGGGCTTCCATACGGCGGCTGATGGATGTCAGCACGTAGCAGATGAGGAAGTACAACAAGGCGATGGTAATCCAGACCTCGAACGAGGCGACCATCTCGCGGTTATCCACCTGTACACCAGTACGGGTAAGTTCGTTGACGCCAAGAATGGCGGCCAGCGAGGTATCCTTTGTCAACGAGACAAACTGGTTCACGAAAGACGGGATCATATTCCTGAGGGCCTGCGGAAGAATGACAAGCCGCATGGCCTGAGACTGGGATAATCCGGACCCTCGTGCGGCCTCCATCTGCCCACCGGGTAATGCAAGCACGCCCGCACGCACGATTTCACCGACATAAGCACCGGTAAAAATCATAAAACAGACCATGGTAGTGGCAAAAGCGGGCAAAGACCGACCAAGAAGGACAGGCGCGAGGAAGAAGAACCAGAAGATCAGCAAAAGAAGCGGCATGCCGCGAATCATTTCAATATAAACAACTGCCGGCAGTTTGATATACCACTTTTTTGACAAACGCATGAGTCCGGCAGCAAGACCGATCCAGAACGCGCCGAAGATACCGACAACAGCCAGAATGATTGCAGCAAGCAGCCCGCTGACATCGTGAATAAAGGGAAAAACCAAATCAAATTTGGTCTGCCCCCAGAGGAAGTAGTCAAAATTGTCTATTACTATATTCCAATGCATTGCGATCTCCTAGTACCTGACCTGAATCATGAAGTGCTTGTTGTACATGGTGATGCAGAACGAGACGAACAGGGAGATCGTCATGTAGATCAGCAATGCGACGGAAAAAGCCTCAAACGGGATAGCGTGGTAGGACTCGATTTGAGTCGCCTGAAACATCATCTCACCCACGCCGATAACCATGCACAGCGAGGAGTTCTTGATGAGGTTCAGCGCCTGGGAAATCAGCGGCGGGATCACGATACGCAGAGCCTGAGGCAGGATGACGAATCGATATCCCTGAAGAAAGGACAACCCCACGGCGCGGGAGGCCTCAAGCTGGTTCTTGGGAATGGAAAAAATACCTGCGCGAATTTCTTCGGCGATAAATGCCGAAGTGTACACAGTCAGAGCAATCGTGCCGGTAATGAACTCGACATTCAGCAGCATCCATTCGCCGACAAACTCATGACCGAACATCGAGAACGGTCCGGGAAACCAGTAGTAAAGGTCATTCATCCATTCGTTAATGGAGGCCGGAATGACAAAATGCGAGGCATTGTACCAGAAGAATATCTGTACAAGCAGCGGCGTATTTCTGAAAAACTCAGTATAGGCGAGACTCAACCACTGCAACGGCTTGAACGGCGTCATCCGCATAACGCAGATAATGATGCCGAGCAGCATTGAGCAAATCAATGCGATGAATGAAATTTGTAAAGTAGTGACGAACCCGTCCCACATCCATTGTGCGGGTTCACCGCTGAACATCCTGGCCCAGTGAAAGGTATATTCCAAAACGCTATCCGTCTTTTATGAAGGTATGAAGAAGGCAAAACCGGGAACGCCGAAACGTCCCCGGTATATCAGACTAGGTATGCCTTACATGGGCCACAGTTCGATGGTCCAACCTTCGGGAAGGTCGTAACCCATCCACTTTTTGAACAGCTTCTGGTAGGTGCCGTCCAGCCACATTTCATTGAGGCTCTTGTTGACGAAATCGCGGAAAGCGGAATCGTTGGAAGGAACGCCGAGACCGTAAGGCTCGGAAGCGATGAACTCGCCGACGATGTCCCACTTCTCAGGATTGTCGTCACTGGCCTTGAGACCAGCAAGGATACCGGAGTCGGTGGTAACGGCTTTGACCTTGCCCTGCTTCAGAGCCATGAAAGCCTGCGGGTATTCATCATAAGAGATGACCTGAGCCTTGGGCTGGGCCTTCTTGATATTCTTTTCAGAGGTGGAACCCTTGACGGTACCGACTTTCTTGTTTGCCAGATCAGCAGCAGAATTGATGCCGCCGCCCTTCTTCACGAGAAGCTTCTGGCCATCCATGAAGTAGGTAATGGAAAAGTCGATCTGTTCGTCACGGGAGAACTTGTGGGTCATGGTCGCAGCAAGCATATCAACAGAACCCTGCACCAACATGGGAATGCGGTTCTTGGAAGTAACGACCTTGAACTCGGGCTTCACGCCAAGCTTGGCGGCAATGGCTTTGCAGATATCTACATCGAAGCCGACCAATTCCTTGGTCTCGGCATCAACAAAACCGAACAGGTTGACGGAATCCTTGACGCCGCAAACAAGCACACCGGCTTTCTTGACATCTTCAATTTTACCAGCGCTTGCCACGGATGCGGCAAACATGAAAGACAGTACCAGTGCGAGAACAATAACCAAACGTTTCATGCTTCCTCCTCTCTCTTAGGAATCTCGGGTTATATTAACTATTAAAGAATTTCCTTCAGGAAGTTCTTCGTACGCTCATGCTTGGGATTCTTAAAGAATTCATCCGGCGGAGCCTGCTCGACAACCACGCCCCCGTCCATGAACAGGACACGGTCACACACTTCCCGGGCAAAACCCATTTCGTGTGTCACACACAGCATGGTCATCCCCTCTCGGGCAAGATCCTTCATTACATTAAGAACCTCGTTGATCATCTCCGGGTCCAAAGCCGAGGTCGGCTCGTCAAAAAGCATGACCTTGGGCTTCATGGCCAAAGAGCGTGCAATTGCTACACGCTGCTGCTGACCACCGGAAAGTTCTGCGGGATACTTGTGAGCCTGATCATGAATGCCAACGCGCTCAAGCAATGCAAGAGCCACTTCTTCGGCCTCATCCTTGGGCACGCCCTTGACCTTGATCGGAGCCAGGGTGACATTTTTGAGAACGGACAGATGCGGATAAAGGTTGAACTGCTGGAAAACAATGCCGATTTCGGCACGCAGATCATTAATATTAACATCCTTGTCAAGAATATCCTTCCCATCGAAAAGGATCTGTCCCTTCTGGTATTCTTCAAGTCTGTTGATGCATCGAATAAAGGTGGATTTACCTGAACCGGACGGTCCACAGATGACAAGCACCTCACCTTTATTCACGGATTCAGTTATCCCCTGAAGGACATGAAAATCGCCATACCATTTGTGCAGCTTCTGCACTTCAATCATTGCCATATGTAAAACTCTCCAAACATGAATTGGGCAAAAAAAGTAAAGCCCGGCAGACTTGCGCATCTCTCCCTGCGGCCTGCTCTGGGCATCGGAATTGCCTGTCTGTTGTTATCCGAAATCGTAAAAAAGTCAAGGTACTGTTCATAAATTGGACCCTGATTGTTACATCCTCGTATCAATACAATTGCAAGAAAATATCCCAGCATGTATGAAAGTTAGAGGTATACCCTTCCTAACTGCAAAAATCCGGAGCAGATATGCCCAGTTTTCTAGTGTCTTTTTTATTTTTCCAGCACAATAAAAATAATTTTTTATCATTTTTCATACACTGTTTTTTCATTTTACCAATCCTGAACCTGACTCTTTCAGGCTGCTCAAATGAAAAAATTGAGCAACAACAAATGCCACCCGCCCCTGTTCATACCTACAAAACAGAAGCAAAAGACACGCCGATAATTCTCAAAGCCGTTGGAAATGTGAAAGCATTCACCTCGGTAACAATAAAATCACGCGTCGATGGACACATCATACGCATCCATTTCCTTGACGGCGACACAGTCGAAAAAGGACAAGTACTGTATACAATCGACCCGGAAACATATCTCTTTTCACAGAAGGGAGCCCTTGCAAACGTTGCCAGCGACCATGCATCCGCTGAACTCGCACGCAAGGATTACATCCGTTACCGGGAATTATATGAAAAGGATGTCATTTCAAAAGATGAGTACGAGCAAAAACTGACAGCCTATGAAACCGCCAGGAAGAAGATGGAAGCAGACTCCGCACAGGCGGACATAGCCAAAAGAAACGTCAAGTTCACCAAAGTAACTTCACCTATCAACGGCATTGCAGGCAGCACCCTGCTTGATGAGGGGAACCTCATTGAGGCGGACAAAGATCAACTCGTCATCATCAAGACCATCACCCCAGCCAGCGTGGACTTCTACATTCCAGGCCACGAAATCGATCGTGTTCGCTCTCACTACATTGACGATCAACTCCCTGTTTTCGCTACACCTTCCGGCACAGGAGGAGAACGAATAGAAGGCGTACTCACCTTTGTAGACAACTGGATCAACCCCGACACGGGCATGATAAAACTCAGCGCCCACTTCCCGAACAAGGACAAAACCCTCTGGCCGGGGATGTTTGTCAGCATAGATCTCATTCTCGCCACACAGAAAAACGCGATCCGCGTCCCTGCCCAAGCCGTCATGCGCGGCCCAACAGGCAAATTCGTTTACGTCGTCTGCGAAGGAAATGCGACCATGCGCCCGGTTACAACCGGCATGCGTATTGATGACGATGTCGTCATAAATAAGGGCCTCACTCCAGATGAAGAGATTGTCACAGACGGAATGCTGCGACTTTTTGAAAACGCTCCGGTGCAAATTCTGAAAGAAAACAACACGGGAAATGCCACGATAACAAATCAATCATCACCACAATCAGGAGATAAATCCTGATGCAAACCACCGAGCTTTTCATAAAACGCCCTGTAATGACCACGCTGACCATGCTTGGTCTGTTGTTTTTCGGCGTCGTTTCCTACCTGAACATGCCGGTCAGCTACCTGCCTGCGGTGGAATTTCCGACCATTGAAGTCTCCGCATCCATGGCTGGAGCCAACCCCAAAACCATGGCATCAAGCGTCGCCTCGCCGCTGGAACGTGAGTTTTCCTCCATCGCAGGCCTGCAATCCATGAGTTCCGTCAACTCACTCGGCTCCACTTCCATAACTCTCCAGTTCGATCTTGATCGGAACATCGACGGGGCTGCTCTTGATGTTCAATCGGCCATATCCCGCGCCGCTAGCGACCTGCCGGACGAAATCACGGACCCGCCCAGCTTCCAGAAAACCAATCCTGCCGACAATCCCATTCTCTACATTTCCATTCGCTCGGACGGCCTCCCCATGTCCACTGTGAACGATTATGCAAAAACCTTCCTGACCCAGACCATCTCTACCATTCCGGGGGTTGCTCAGGTCATCATCTACGGCGAAAAGCAATACGCTGTCCGTATCCGCCTGGACCCGAGAGAACTTGCCTCGCGCCAACTCGGTATAGATGAAGTCAAGGACGCCGTGGCCGCCGCCAACGTCGATCTTCCCCTCGGCACCCTTGAAGGGACCGAACAATCACTCATGGTGGAGGCAAACGGACAACTCAACGCAGCTGACCAATATGACGACATCATTGTTGCCTATAAAAACGGCCAACCCGTCCGTCTCTCCGACCTTGGTCTCATCGAGGATGGCGTAAAAGATGAACGATTCAGTTCATGGCATAATGACAAGAAAAGCCTGACCATTGCGGTCAAACGCCAACCCGGCACAAATACGATTCAGATAGTTGATGATATCAAAAAGAAACTCCCATGGATATCATCACAGATGCCGGCATCAATCGACATGACCATCATTCATGACCAGTCGGTTTTCATTCAGGAGTCTGTTGATGACGTAAAGTTCACTCTTGCACTCGCCATCGCGCTGGTCATCATGGTCGTCTTTGTCTTTCTGAAAAACCTCGCATCCACTTTCATTGCATCCATCGCCATTCCGTTTTCCATTGTTGCAACATTCGTGGTCATGCATGCCTTTGACTTCACTCTCGACACTTTTTCACTCATGGCACTCACTCTTTCAGTAGGCTTCGTGGTGGACGACGCCATCGTCATGATCGAAAACATCGTACGTCATCTGGAAATGGGTAAATCCCCCATGCAGGCCGCCATCGACGGCGCACGGGAAATAGGTTTTACCATTATTTCAATGACACTGTCACTTGCCATTGTCTTTATCCCCATCCTCTTCATGGCAGGCATCATCGGCCGCGTGCTCCACGAGTTCGCCATGACCATCACCTCCGCCATTCTCGTCTCGGGTGTCGTGTCGCTGTCGCTCACCCCAATGCTCGGCAGCCGACTCCTCAAAACCAGAAGCCGCATCGCCGAATCAGACGCTGTTTTCGACAGAATCATGGGCTGGTACAAAACCAGTCTCCATTTCTGCATCAGACACCGGGCAGCCACCATGTTCGCATCCGTCCTTCTTTTCCTTGCCACCGCCGCTGCATTCTACGTCATTCCCAAAGGTTTTCTCCCAAGCGATGACGAAGGGATAATCATGGGATTTACCCAAGCCAGACAGGGTATTTCCTATAAGGCGATCGAACGGCACCAAAAAACACTCATTCCGATCATTGCGGACAATCCCGGAGTGAAGGAACAGATTCAAATCATCGGCGTCCCGCTATCCAATCAGGGCATGATCGTCATAGTCCTCAAGGACCCAAAGGAGCGGGAGAATCTTGATGACATAATTCAAGAACTGATGGGACCGGTCAACAGCACCCCCGGTCTTGCGACCTTCCTCGTCAACCCACCGATGATCCAGATCGGAGGAAAACAAGCCAAAGGAGACTACCTCTTCACCCTGCTCTCGCCTGATTCTGAAACACTGTACAAAGCCGCGGCCGAATTCAACGCGACACTGATGAAACACCCTCAATTGACCGGGGTCACCAGTGACCTTCAAATAAACACTCCGCAGGTGGAGGTCGTCATCAATCGAGACCTTGCCGGTAGCATGAATGTCTCGGCCAGTGCTGTGGAGAATGCCCTTTTCACGGCCTACGGTGAACGGCAAATCTCAACCATCTACGAAGTCACAGACGAATACAAAGTCATAATGCAACTCAAACCGGAATTCCAAAAAAACATAGACGCGCTCTGCATGCTTTATGTCCGCTCCGACACAGGCAACCTTGTCCGACTTGACGCACTTGCTGAAATCCGTGAAATCGCCGGACCGGCCACCATCAATCATACCGGCCAGCTCGAATCCGTCACCTTCTCCTTCAACGGAAAACCCGGTACATCCATGGGAGAAGTAACCCAAACAGTCAGTCAGCTTGCCGCCGACCATCTTCCTGCAACCGTCAGTACGACCTTCGAAGGCACCGCAGGCTCCTTTGCGGAGTCCATGAATTCACTTTACTTCCTGCTTTTCATAGCCATCATAGCCATCTACATACTGCTAGGATGTCTCTATGAATCCTTTATCCACCCGTTCACCATCCTTTCCGGCCTCCCCTCTGCGGCTTTCGGTGGACTCATCACACTGATGGTCTTTCAGTGCGATCTCGACCTCTACGGCATGGTCGGCATCATCATGCTCATCGGTATCGTCAAAAAGAACTCCATCATGGTCGTTGACTTCGCCATCGAAGCCGAAAAGACAGGCATCTCTTCCCTGGAAGCGGCATTTCAAGGTGCAACGATCCGATTCCGCCCCATCATCATGACGACCCTCGCCGCCATCATGGGCGCACTTCCCATCGCGCTTGGCATTGGAGCAGGGGCCGAATCCCGCCGCCCGCTCGGCCTTGCCGTTGTGGGAGGACTCGTTTTCTCGCAGGTAGTAACGCTCTACCTGACACCGGTTTTCTATACGTACATGGACGATTTTCAGACGTGGATAAATGCCAAAAGAGAAAACCATGTTCCTTCCGAGAATGAAATGTAAAAGAAGAAAAGATAGGGAGTGAAAAGAGAACACGGAACGCTGTTGCACCCTACGATAGTCCAGAAAACAAAAAAAGGGCCTGCTCATTCGAGCAGGCCCTTTGAATTGCGATTAGGCGTAAAAGCCTATTCGCCGGACTGGTAGTTCAGCTTCGTTTCCAGCGGGAAGACCGGCAGGTAACGGTAAGCCAGACTGATAACGATTGCGCCGAATGCAATAATCATGATCGACGTAGCGTATTCAACCCAGTTCGGGTAGTAGACATACCACTTGTCAAACGGCATCGACGGGAAGGCGATGGTCTGAACAGTGAAGATGTAACGGTTCAAGGAAACACCGATGCAATCGAGGATTGCGGCAGTGTACAGCAGGCCGGGGCGATTGCGGATGGCAGGAGTCACCAGCATGATAGCCGGGATGACACCGCACAGGACAATCTCGGTCCACAGCAGCCACTGTCCGTAGGCAACGCCATGGAACATCTGTTCAAAAGTCAACCCGACGGACGGCAGGTAGCCGGTGGCCCATGCCCAGGTGTCGAGAATCTTGAAGAACATGTAGACGCACAGCATGGTGCCAGCGATCTTGCCCATGAGAGCCTTGGTCTTGTAATCCACCAATTTCTTGCCGGTCATTTTTTCCATCAGAGTGGCGATCAGCACGGTAAAGACCGGGCCGGAACCGACTGCGGAAAGAACGAACAGGAAGAACGTCCAGGGCCAGATGAAGAAGCCTTCGCGGAAAGCGAAAGGACGACCGATCAGGACACCGTACATGCCACCGAGAGAACCCTGGTGGAAGGTCGACAGGAAAGCGCCGATACCTGCGAACAGAGCCATGTTCACGTGCATGTTGTGAGCCAATGCGTGAATGAAGGGAATCTTGTTCAGCTGCTTCTGTTCCAGGACCAGCGGGACGAACTCGATGATCAGGACAGTCAGGTAGCAGGTGATACAGAAGATAACTTCTGTCAGCATGGAGTGAACGTTCGGATGCCAGTAACCGAACCATGCGCGGGCGGGCTGACCAACGTCAAGCACCAGAACCAGCATAGCACCGGCGTAGCAACAGAAACCGACGATAACCGTCAGGTTAATGATTTTTTCAAGCTGTTTGATCTTGAGGATGTACTTCAGCAGACCGGTGAAAAATGCACCGGCGCCAAGAGCGATAACCGCAAGGTCAAAGGTAATCCAGGCACCAAACCCGAAGTAGTTATCGAGCCCGGTGGTGCCGATGCCGTTGTACAATACAAGCACAGCGCCGTAGAAGCCCCACAGGAAGATGCCGACAATAAAGGCCATCCAAATGGCAAACTGGCCAAATGAACACCGCTGAGTCCCTTCCGGGAAGAGTTTGCTATCCATTATTCAGCCTCCCTTAGTGACCGCCGCCATCGGCGTTGTAGTTGTCGCCCTGCAAACGGACCCATTCACGTTCACTGGTGTAGTAAACCTGAGGATCCAAGCCGAGCTTTTCGAGCAGGCGGAATGCGTTCTTGCCTCTGGACAATTCATACACCCGGTGTTCGGGATTATTCAGATCACCGAAAGTGATGGCCTTGGTCGGACAGATGTCTGCACAAGCGGGGTTGTACGCACCGTCTGCCAGATTCATCGGATCTTCACCGTTCTGACGGGCCTCATTCTTGG